>ERZ869921.10-NODE-10-length-167100-cov-41.499356_pt1 | contig 167100 bp, 253 predicted proteins | sample MGYA00579310_ERZ869921 | MGnify/ENA primary metagenome ERZ869921 (study PRJEB32216, sample SAMN09231816) | wastewater metagenome | place: USA: Maryland | collected 2016-06-21 | study: EMG produced TPA metagenomics assembly of the PRJNA472060 data set (Reclaimed...
ACCACAGTGTTGATGCTGAAGCTGAATTAACTGGTATCTTATCTCAATATATTTCAATGGAAATTGATTTAGAATTGTTAGATATGTTAATCCAAAACGCTTACACTACTGATTACTGGTCAGCTAAATCTAACCAAGTATGGAATGGTTCTGGATTCACTCAAACTACAGCTGGTGCTGATGGTTTCTACAACACTCAAGGTGGTTGGTTCCAAACTTTAGGTACAAAATTACAAAAAGTATCTAACAAAATTCACCAATTATCATTAAGAGGTGGTGCTAATTTCATGGTTGTATCTCCTACTGTAGCTACAGTATTAGAATCAATCCCTGGATTCGCTGCTGACGGTGATGGTGAGAAAATGGAATTCAATTTCGGAATCCAAAAAATAGGTTCATTAAACAGCCGTTACAAAGTTTATAAAAACCCTTATATGACTGAAAATGTTATTTTAATGGGTTATAAAGGTGCTCAATTCTTAGAAGCTGGTGCTGTATTTGCTCCATATGTTCCTTTGATCATGACTCCTTTATTATATGATCCAGAAACATTTACTCCGCGCAAGGGTTTAATGACTAGATACGCGAAGAAAATGATTCGTCCGGATTATTTTGCTAAAGTTTACGTATCTGGTTTAGAAACTATCTAATCTTAGATAAAATATAACCTCATAAGGTTTAAAGAAAGGTCGAATTAATGTTCGGCCTTTTCTTATTTTGGACCTTTCCTTGGATATTTATACGTGTATGAAAACATGTAAAAAATGTGGAATTTTAAAAGAATTAAAATTTTTTCACAAAAATAGAACTTATAAAGATGGTCATGAAAATAAATGTAAGTTATGTAGGGATTATTATAAAATTAATAAAGAAAAATTATTATCATATCAAAAAAGTTATGATTCTACCCATTTAGAAAATAGGAAAGATTATAGAAAAGCATATAGATCAAAAAATAAAATCCAATCTACTGAAAGAAGTAGAATTAGATATAATAATGATATAGAATATAAAATAAAATCTACAATAAGGGTTAGAATATATAATGCTCTTAAAGAAAATAAATCTAATAAAAGTATAGAATATTTAGGTTGTACAATTCAAGAATATAAACAATATCTTGAATCTAAATTCACATCAGAAATGAATTGGGATAACTATGGTTCATATTGGGAAATAGATCATATTTATCCATTAAGTAAAGGAGGATCATTTCATTATACTAATACCCAACCACTAACAATAAACGAAAATAGAACAAAATCTGATAAAATATAAATTATTAGTTTGATAAACTCTGTATTTTTTATATATTTATACTAAAATAAATAATATGTCAAAAACATTAAATCTATCAAAAGATCCTTATGGATTATCATCAGGTTTGATTCTTTCAGGAAGTGCAGTTTCTTCATCATTAGAATCATATGTGTTTTACCCTTTAACTAATTGTACAAATGTTACAATAAGGTTTTCTAACGTTACTAATAGTCCATTAGTGTTGAATACAGCATTTGCTGGTGTTCCAATTTATGGAAATATAACTAGTGTAACATCTAGTGGAGTTGCTATTTTGTATCAACCATCAATATTTACACAAATATAATAAAATGTTATAATATGCGTTTAGGATTAACACTTGGGATTAACAACTCAAACTTCGTATCATCTGTAATATTACCTTCATTTCTAATAGCTGATTTTAAATTAAGAGTAGCTGCTGATTCTGGTATATATGAAGCAGAAAGCTGTCAACTTTCTATATTAAATAATCTAAACATATGACCTTATTAAGAAGAGCAAGTTTAATATTAACACCCAATGCTATAAAATCTGGTAAATTATATTCTATTGTTCCTAGTAATGGGAACGGAGATATGACGGTTACTAGAGCAACCACAGCTACAAGAACTAACATAAACGGAATAATAGAAACTATAGGGTCAAATGTACCAAGATTAAATTATGATACTGTTGGAGGTTGTCCTTCTATTCTATTAGAACCTCAAAGAACTAATCTATTACTTAGAAGTGAGGATTTTACAGATAATACTTGGCTAAAAGAGGGTTTAACACCCCCAATAATAAATTCAAATAATGAAATATCACCAGATGGTACATTAGATGCATCCACTCTTATTTTTTCAGGAACAAGTGGAATTTTAAGACAAACAATTACAAAAACAACATCTTCCATTACTTATACAACAAGTATTTATTTGAAAAGTAATAATATAACTAACCTACAATTAACTCTTCAAGGAACTACTACAAGTAATCGTGGTATTGCTATAATAAATCTTACTAATGGAACTATTTCTAGTGTTTCAAGTAATGGAAATTTTACTAATACTTCGGCAACTATAACTCCTGTTATAAATGGATTTTATAGAGTGGTGTTAACAACAACATCTAATACAGATAATGTAATAACATTTAGAATGTTTTCACCATCTGTTGGTAATATTATTATATGGGGAGCACAATTAGAAGCGAGTTTATATGTGACATCATATATACCTACAACATCAAGTACTGTTACAAGAAATGCTGATATATTAGTTAGAAATAACATTTTTACAAATGGTTTAATTACAAGTGCTGGTGGTTCTTGGTTAATTGATCAAAGTTTTAACGTATTAGGATCAGGAGGTTTAGAATATTTTTTACACTTAAATGGTATTTCTATTAATTCTATAGGTTTTGTACTAAGTAGTAGTAATGGAACAATTTCTTTAAGAAAATGGACAAATAATGTTTCAACATTAAATTATACCATACCTAATTCTAATCGATCAAGATCTAAACTCATGTTGACCTTTGATAATACATCAGGTATTTTGAAATTATTTATGAGTGGTGCCTTAATAAACACATTCACTTCACAAACTTTTTCAAATTATGAAACTCTTGCTTTAACTGATGCAAATGCTGGGGGTAATACCCAAGGATTACATAACATAAACTCTTGTTTACTTTTTCCTACCCCATTAACAGATGCAGAATGCATTCAATTAACAACTTTATAACATGAACATATACAAGTTAAAATATACAGATTTAGAAACAGCAACTACTGATTTAATTGAAAAAAATATCATTAGAGAAGATAATACATATAAAGAAAATACACACGCTGTAGTATATATTGGTTTTATTGGAAATGTAGAAGGATATCACATTGATGTAATGACAACAGAACCTGTAGAATTTGAAACAGCTATTGAAGTAAAAAATCCTGTTCATTCTTTTTTAGGATTTTAAAAACATATATTAGCATAAAGAAAGGTCGGACTTTGCAGTCCGGCCTTCTTTTTTGTATATTTATATTAAAATATAAATTATACCAAAATAAATGTTTTTATGAGTTCTAAACCACATACCGATTCGGTATACACCCCAAAACGCAAGCCTAAATCACCAATTCATTTTCAACTTACTTTAAATGAAGAACAAAAACAGGCAAAATACAAAATCTTAGAAAATACTATAACAGTATTAACTGGTGGAGCAGGATCAGGTAAAACATTATTAGCTTGTCAAATAGCTTTAGATCAATTATTTAATAAAGAAATAGAAAAGATCATAATAGCAAGACCCGTAATTACTTCAGGAGAAGAACTAGGTTTCTTACCAGGTGATATTAAAGAAAAAATGGATCCCTTTGTAGCACCCATATATGAAAATATGTATAGATTATATTCTAAAGAAAAAATAGAAAAATGTGTAGATGAAGGATTAATTGAAATTATTCCATTTGCTTTTATGAGAGGAAGAAATATATCTAATGCTTTAGTTATCATAGATGAAGCACAAAATGTTACTGATAAACAAATGGAATTAGTAATTACTCGTTTATGTACTGGTTCTAAAATGATAATTGTAGGTGATGTTCAACAAACAGATTTAAGAGAAAGAAAAATGTCTGGTTTGTATTTTTTAAATAAAGCAATAGCAGGTCATGTTCCTGGTACAGCATCTGTTCATCTTAAAACTAATCATAGACATGAAATTGTTGAACCAATATTAGATATATATAAAGAACTAAATTCTTAATATATTTATACTAAATAAATTACAACATCTAATATGTCAAATGTAGCTATATGGAATGGTACCTCATTGTTTTCAACTGGATCAACTCCATTTGGATTCTATGATAATGATATAGATTTCCAAAATGAAGCTGATAGAGTAGCTAGTTGGTGCGCTCAACGTTTAGGATATCCTATTACTAATATAGAATTATCATCAGGATCATTTTATACAGCTTTTGAAGAAGCTATTACTACTTATGGTAATGAAGTTTATCAATATAAGATAAGAGAAAATTATCTTTCAATGGAAGGTAATTCAACTGATATATCATTTAATGATAAAGTAATAACACCTAATTTAGGTAGTGTAATTAGATTATCTCAAACATATGGTACTGAAGCTGGAGCAGGAGGTAAAGTTACTTATTATACAGGATCAGTACAAATGGAAGCAGGAGTACAAGATTATGATTTAAATCAATGGGCTTTAGATGAAGGTATAAGTGGTAGTATAGAAATTAAACGTGTTTTCTTTGAAGCTCCTCCAGCTATAGTAAGATACTTTGACCCATATGCTGGTACAGGTACTGGTATTCAATCATTACTTGAAACTTTTGGATTTGGTCAAATGTCCCCAGGAATTAACTTTATGTTAATGCCTATATTTTTTGATGTGATGAAAGTTCAAGCAATTGAATTTAATGACCAAATTAGAAAATCAGCATATTCATTTGATTTAGTTAATAATCAACTTCGTCTATTCCCTATACCAACTAATATACAATTAGGTTTAAATGATAGATTATATTTTCATTATGTTAAAATAAATGAAAGAGATAGTGTTATAGATATAAATAATACAAATACAAATCTAATAACAAACACATCTAATGTTCCATATAATAATCCTGTATATAGTACAATAAATTCAGTTGGAAAAACATGGATAAGACAATATTCCTTAGCTATTGCTAAAGAAATGTTAGCTTATATAAGAGGAAAATATGGAACAATACCAGTTCCTGGAGATGCAGTAACATTAAATCAATCAGATTTATTAACAGATGCAAGAGCAGAAAAGGAGGCTTTATTAACACAATTAAGAGCAACTTTAGAAGAAGTATCTAGAAAAGCACAATTAGAAAAACAATCTCTAGAATCTGAATATATGCAAAAAATGTTAAATAATGCACCATTACCAATTTATATATTTTAATGATGAAATTAACAAACATATTATTAGAAGGTATTAGTGTTTACTCAATAGAAGCATTAATTAAAACTACATCTGGTGAAAATAAAGTTGAAATATATAATCAAGTAAGAGCATTACCTGGAATAATAGTAGTAACAGTAGAACATAGTGATTTTTTAGATAGTAAAGCTACTACTAATTATGAATATTCATTATTAAAAATAAAATACATTGTTACAACTACTGCTGAAGAAGATATAAATAAAATAAAACTATCTGCAACCAAAATAATCCCAGGGTTAGTACAATTTATACCAAGAATGAAAACTCTTGAAAAGAAAGGAGTATACTAGTGAGTCTTTTTGGAGAATCTCGAGACATATCTTTATTTAGACATATAAATAGAGAATTAATTAATAATATTATCGAACAACAAGTTGGATATTATAAAATAATATTAGATAGAACCACTTCTAATATATATGGTGAAGCTAATGGTACTAAGATATATAATGATCCTGTATTAATAAATTGTTTGATTGATAGAGGTGATCAAGTAACAACTACTGATGAATTTGGATCTGATGTTGTACGTGATGTTAAATTTAGATTCTTACGTGATGATTTAGCTGGAAATTCACTTAGTACTGAATTAAATACAGATGCTAAAGGTTTTACTTATAACATAGTACCTGAAGTTGGTGATATTTTATTATGGAATAATAATTATTATGAAGTAGATGGGATAGTAGAAAATCAATTATTTATGGGTAAGTATCCTGAATATTCATACTCTGAAGATAATGATAATTTTGGTACTTCATTATCCATAATATTATCAACTCATTATATAAGACCAGAGAAAGTAGGGCTTAGTTTAGAACGTATATAAAATGGCAAAAAGAATTAAACCAATACCACGTAACCAATCAGAAGTTACACAAAATGCTTTACCCCAACCTTATTTAAATGATGGTAGAGCAATTAGTGAGACTGTATTTTCTGAAAATCGAGGTACTGATTATTCTTTTAAAAATGATACTACAAAAGATATTAGTATTGGTTTAGAAGATATAGATAATGCTATATTATATTATTTCAATAATGTCATTAAACCAACCGTTATTCAAAACGGTAATCGAATTGCGGTACCTGTTATATACGGCTCACCTGAGCGTTGGAAATCGGTTCAAAATGATGGATTCTACAGAGATAAAGATGGGAAATTGATGGTTCCTATAATTATGTTTAAACGTGAAAGTTTTGAAAAAAATAGATCGTTAGGAAATAAAATAGATGGTAATAAATCCCAATTATATCAAGTAGTAGGTACTAAATTTAATCAACGAAATATATATGATAGATTTGATATTTTAAATAATAGAATACCATCTCAACAATATTATATTAGTGTTGTTCCTGATTATATAAATGTTAATTATAGTTGTATAGTATTTACTGATTTTATAGAACAAAATAATAAATTAATAGAAGCTATTGAATTTGCATCTGATTCATATTGGGGAGATCCAAGTAGATTTAAATTTAGAGCAAATATAGATACCTTTACTACTACTACACAATTAGAACAAGGAACAGATAGAGCAGCAAAAACATCATTTAATATTAAATTATTTGGATATATAATTCCTGATACAATTAATAAAGATATGGCTGTTGCTAGTAGTAAATTTTATACTAAATCTCAAGTTGTGTTTGAATTAGAAACTATAGATGGTGGTGTTGATAAATTATTAATTAATAAGAAATCATCAAATAATACTATGGGTGCAACATCATTTGTAGGTGGTGGAAATAATATAACAAATATTACTAATACAGGAGCTTCATCAGCTGATTTTTCATACGTAAATACTAATATTAGTAAAAAAGCTGATATAATAACTAATAACTCAGCTACGTTTAGTAATGCTCAAATATTAGAACCAACAGCAGGATCATCATTACCACCAACAAGTATTAATAATTTTTCAGTCTTTATTAATGGTCAATATGTAGCACCGTCAATAACAACTCTACAATATGATGGAACTAATACTACATTTGTATTTAATACTGTAGATTTAGGTTATGAATTAGAATCAGATTTTGAAGTAATAGCAATTGGTAAATTTCAATCATAATGGCATTAATTAATAGTAGACAAATAGAATATCCATTAACCGGTTCATTTATAGATGATGGGTCTGGAAAAACATCTATTTCTGCTTCTAGTATTGTCGGTTTAGAGTTATTTAAAATAGTAACAGGAAGTGTAACAGCTAGTGTTAATATAGGACCTGATATATTCTTAATAAAATCAGGATCAAATGTATTCTTTAATATAGAAAATAATTCTAATACTACTATAAATAGTAATTTATTTATCATTAAAAATTTTACAACACAACAACCTATATTTACAGTAAGTGAAAGTATAGTACAAATAGCAACTCATTCTTTTGAACCCTCAGAATCTATAGATTATTCAGGTGGTCTGTTATTTACATCTTCTTCTTTTTATGTAAGTTTAGGGTAATATATATTTATTATAAACAAAATAACCAATAATATGGCAGAATGGAAAAAAGTTATTGTATCAGGTAGTAATGCTGAATTAGATACTTTATATGTAAGTAATGGTATAACAGGTTCACTACAAGGTACAGCATCTTATGCTGAATTTTCAAATATAACATATGTTACATCGAGTAATGAAGTATTAAACCAAATAGAAGTAGCTGATTTTGATAGTAACGTTGCTGTAACATTTAGTAACGGTAAATTAAAATTTATATTTGGTACTCCTACATTACCTTCAGCTCCTGTATTAAGTTTTAATGGAACTTTTCTTACTGATAGATTTAACAATATATCTGATACATATGATGTGACAGGTTCAATTAATGTAGGAGCTTATACATTAACATCTGCTAAATTATATACAGGTAGTGTGTTGTTAGAAGAAACATCTACTTCAAACCTATTAACATCAAGTTTTTCAACAATAGGAAACCAGCAATATAGATTAGAGATAACAGCTAGTAGCCCATTAGATGGTTCTATTAATACTCAATCTACTACACTTAATGGAACTTTATCAAAAGTAGAACCTGCTGTACCTAGTATAACACCTACACCAACAGTACAATTAGGAGCATCTAGTAATCAAATTGAAGAAGGAGCAAGTGGGAATATAGCATTTACATCAACAGCTGGAGCTTCTAATGGATGGGAATTTATTTCATTGGTAACTAATCCTGTATCATCACCTATAACAGTAAATGCAACAGGTAATATCGTGATATCATCAACAACTAGTTATCAATCACCTAGCACTGATAATATTCCTCAAATATTTAGTAATAAAACTTCTAGTATAACTTATACTAGAATAAGAAGTTTAAGATATGGAGCATCAGCTGCTATATCATTTACAGCTTCTGAATTACAAGATTTAGAAGTTTGGGATTTATCACTAGGTGGAACTATTGGAACTATTGCAAAAGGAACAACGAATCCTGTAGGACAAAGTTTAACAATAACATGGACAGGAGATAAATATCATTATATAATATTTGATTCATCTAGACCTAATTTATCCAACATAACATCTTCAGGATTTGGTGTATTGAGTGCTTTTACATTAACAACAGTTGGAAATTATAAAGTATATAAAACTAATACTTTACAAGCTGGAGGTTCTGGAACATCAATTACATATGTATTATCATAAAAAATAGAAAATGGCAATTATATTACCTAGTGGCTTTCAAATTACAAACAATGAACCTGGAGATTCAAGGGTTATTGTAGCTAATCAAACAGCAAGACTAGCTTTTTCTCCAGCTAACGTATATAAGGGACTACAAGTATTTCAACAAGATACAGAAGAATTATATATACTTCGTAACCCAGCATCTCCCTCATTAGATACTAGCTGGAGTAAAATAATAGGAATAAATGGTATTAATCAATTCTCAGGATCGTTTAGTGGTTCATTCCAAGGAGATGGTTCAGGATTAACAGGAATTGTAGCTACAGGTACATCTTTACAAAATGCATTATCAAGCGGTGAAGGTATTTCACCTTTTATATATAATAATACCCAGCCAATATCAATAGCAGTATCAGGTGCTGCTGATTTAACAAATAATAGTATTACAAAATGGAATGATACAGATGGGAAATTTACAAATTCATCTCTATCAGATAATGGTACCGTAATTTCCGGAACTACCTCAATACAACTATCAGGAGCTAATACAATACTATCAGGATCATTTAGCGGTTCATTTAGTGGTTCTGGTGCTGGATTAACAAATATTCCTGCATCATCAGTAATAGGATTAAGTACATCTCAAATAACTACAGGATCTGTTTCAGCTTCAGTAGATGTTGGAAGTACCGCATTTTTATTACAAAGTGGATCTAATACTTTAATATCAGTAGCAAATAATGGATTAGTTAATATTCCTAATAATTTAATAGTAGACGGAGATCTAACAGTTAATGGAACTACTACAACAATTAATACTGAAAATTTATTAATTGAAGATAGATTCGCATTATTTGCTTCAGGATCAACGGGCCCTACAGATGGAGGTATTGTGATACAAAGTAATTCTGATGGAACAGGAAATGCTCTAGGATATAATGCTACAACAACAAGATGGGTATTAGAAGCTGGATTATCAGGAACATCTGTTAGTTTCTCATCTCCTAATGCTTTTGTAGGTATTGTGGAAACAGGGACAATAGCACCCGTATCTTCACCTGTATATGGTGGTAGTACTAATGGACATGGAACTATCTACATAGATAAAAACGCATCAGATATTTGGATATATGCTTAAAATTTAATAAATTAATAGTTATGGGATTAATAGAGAAAAATAAAGGAGATATGGTTTCAAAACAAATAACCACTCCATTACATAGTGATCAATTAAATATAGAAGAATTAGAACTTTTATTAATTTTAATTAAAGAAAGTTCATTTAAAGGAGAAAAAGTAGAATTAGTATATAATACTACTTTGAAACTACAGCATCAATATATAAATCAAACTGAAATTCAAAAATAATAAGTTATGGAAGAAATATATTCAATAGATTTAACAGTAACTGAAATTGCTTTTATAAGACAATCATTAGATATTGTTTCTATTAACGGAAAAGATGCTCATTTTTTAAGTAATTTACAATATAAATTAGAAAATGAGATGAAAGAAATAGAGAAATTAAAATCTACACCACCTCCCCCAAGTAAAAAATAAATATATATATTTATTATAGATATTATAGACCCTAATGGGAAGTGGGCAGGCAATCCTGTAACCAATCATAATTGAATATATAAATGATAAATAATTTTTATGTCTATTGTCATCGACGCAAAACAGATGGTAGATGTTTTTATGTAGGTAAAGGTAAAGGTAATAGAGCTTATACTACATATTCTAGAAACCGATATTGGTATGAAATAGTTAAAGAACATGGTTTTGAAGTAGAAATATTAATCAATAATATATCTGAAGTAAAAGCATTTAAATTTGAAGCTATTATATGTGAAATTATAGGATATGATAATATCGTAAATATCCGTAAAGAAGAAGGATGGGGAGGTCATTCTCACCAACCTGAAACAATCCAAAAAATATCAAAACCTGTTTTACAATATACAAAATGTGGAACATTAATAAAACGTTGGGATAGTGCTACTCAAGCTGCTCAATATTTGAAAAAATCCCATAGCGCTGCTATTACAGAATGTTGCAGAGGTTTTAGAAAACATATATATGGTTTTATATGGAGACATATTGATAATCCTATAGATGAATTACCAAAATTTATCCATAAAAAAGAAAAAATACCACCCATACCACCATATTATCATCCTATAAATCAATATGATTTAAAAGGTAATTTTATAAAAACATGGAATAATACAAAAGAAGCATCTTATATGTTAAATATTAAAACTAGTTCTATTTCACAATGTTTACATGGTAAATATAAGTCTGCTGGAGGTTTTATTTGGAAAAAATTATTAAATAAGAAAGGAGATAATTTTGCCTAGTTGGAAGAAAATAATAACTAGCGGCTCTAACGCTGCTTTAAACACTCTTAATGTAACTACGGCTCTTACAGCTAGTGGTTTAAATTATCCTACAACAGATAACGGAGAAGAATCATTTTTACAAACAAATGGAAGTGGAAATCTATCATTTCAATATGTAAAAACCATATACGAGAAAATATATAATGGTGAAGCTACATCTATAAGTAAAGGTACCCCTTTATACGTATCAGGCTCAGTAGGTGCTGCCTCTGTAGTTTATAGAGCTGATGCTTCAATACCATCTAAAATGCCTGTTATTTATGTAGCAGCAGATAATATTGCCTCTGGAAATACGGGTAGAGGTATAGTATTGGGTTTAATAAAGGGAGTAAACACAACAGGATACCCAGCAGGAACTGAAATATTTGTAGCTCCAGGTGGTGGGTGGACTTCAACAAGACCAACAGGTTCAAATATAGTTCAATTATTAGGAATAATAACAAAAGAAGGAGCAGGTGGGCAAGGAATAATACTAAATCCAGGACCATTTAATTTACCAAATTTAACCTCAGGAAATGTCTGGGTAGGTAATAATAATTCAATTCCTACTCCAACTACAACATCATCATTGAATGTATTTAGTGCTGTTAGTTCATCATTTGCAACAACAGCATCGTACATTTTAAATGCTGTAAGTGCATCATTTTCGACAACATCATCATTTTCTTTATTTGCTGTTTCTTCTTCAAGAGCTGTATCTTCATCATTTGCAATATCATCATCATTTGCAACAAATGGATTCCCTTTTACTGGATCAGCAATAATTACAGGATCATTAATTGCTACAGGATCTACAATATTTAACGGATTAAATACTATACAGGGTACAGTCTCTACTGATAATAGTATAACAGGAAGTGAATTACTAACTACAGGAACATCTGACGCTTCTTGGACAGGAACATCATTTGTAACAGGATATACACACGTTGTTGGTAGCACAACTACACTAACAAGTACCGTTGCTGCTGTTATTAATAACTTTTATTTATATGTTATAACAGTAACTGGAAGAACAGCAGGATCATTTAGTATAAGTTTTGGTGGTAGTACTTTTACAGGATTAACAGGAAATGGACAAAGAAGTTCTATTGCAACAACAACCGATAGTTTAGTTATTACACCAACCTCTGATTTTAATGGAACTATTGTTCTTAGTTTAAGGATAATAACACCTTCTTCAGCCTCCGTAACATATTTAAGAAGCGATGGGGGTCTATCTAATCAATTAAGAATAAATTTGGATCCTAGAAATGTTTTTTTAGGTAATAGTGCTGGTAGAAATAATTTTAGTGGAAACAATCTAGGTATACAAAATACTTTTATAGGTGCTGGTTCTGGTAGAGATAATATAACAGGAAGATTTAATACATATATTGGGAATGAAGCTGGGAGAAGTGGAATTGAGGTTAGTAATAATGTAGCTGTTGGTGGTGCTGCATTATTAGTTAATATCAACGGATCAGGTAATTCAGTCTTAGGTGTTGAAACCCTATCGTCTTTAACAGCTGGATCTAATAATGTTGCTGTAGGAAATAATGCAGGTAGGTTTATAACGGGAGGTGTAATAGGAAATACAATAAGTAATAATTCTATTTTTATAGGAACATCTACAAGAGCACAAGCAGATAATCAAACTAACCAAATAGTAATAGGAAATGCTGCAACAGGATTAGGTTCAAATACAACAGTAATAGGTAACACTTCCACTACTTCCACAGCAATATACGGAGATCTACTATTAGGTACAACAACAGATAATGGAACTGATAGACTACAAATATCAGGTAGTGCTAGAATAAGTGAAACATTATTTACTGGCCCTCTAATCTCAACAGGTTCAGCAAGAATAACAGGATCATTAGGAGTTACGGGAAATATAACTTCAACATCTGGAATAACAGGAAGCTCATTTACAATACCCGGAGGTACACCATCTCAATTCCTAAAAGCAGACGGTAGTATAGATTCAAACGCTTATGCTTTACAAGACGGTACGATACTTTATCATTCTGCAAGATGGTTTACACCAACATCTACAGTAAGTACAAGTGGTACAACTGTTACAAGCGTGGGTACTCAATTTACCTCTGCTATGGTTGGAGCTAAACTTACTATTAATGGTGAGAGTAGAATTATAACAGCATTTGTTAGTAGTACAGTTGTTACAGTTGCAAGTGCTTATAGTGTAAACTATAGTGGAGTTGCGGCAGCAAACTGGGGTGTTTTTAGTAGAGCTTATGCTTCAATACTAGGGAATGATACATCTAATTTTTTTGGGATAACAGGTAATAGACAATTTTATTTAGATGTTAATTCTAATACAATTTTCTCTTCTACTTTTACAGTATTTTCTGGTAATTTAGAAGTTGGTTCTACATTAATTAATAGTACTCAATTATCTTTAGCATCAGGTAACAGACTTGTTTGGAGTAATGATATTACAAACGAACAATTAACTAAAGACTTAGGACTTAGACGTAATGCACCAGGAGTTTTAGAAATATACGATGGAGTAACAGCAACAGGATTAGAAGCGAACAGACGTGATTTATTAGTTAGAAATACATTTAGTAGTAGAATTATAGCAGGGTCTACTGTAGATAATGGAATTGATAGATTACAAGTATCTGGTTCCACCAATCTAAATGGAAACACAATAATTACAGGATCATTAGGAGTTACAGGTAGTATTTCAAACACTACATCAATCACATCTCCAATATTTTATGATTCAGCAAATACTGATTATTATTTTGATGGTTCTAATACAGGAAATTCAATTCAAGTTGCTGGTGATATAGTTGGATATTTTTCTGATGATAGATTAAAAGATAGAAAAGGAAATATTCCAAATGCAATAGAAAAAGTACAATCTTTAAATGGATTTTATTATAAACCAAATAAAACTGCTCAAGAATTTGGATATAAAAATCAACTTGAAATTGGAGTTAGTGCACAAGAAGTAGAAAAAGTATTACCTGAAATTATAAAAGATGCTCCTATAGGACATGGATATAAAACACTTAATTATGGTAGATTAACTCCATTATTAGTTGAGGCAATAAAAGAACAACAAAAACAAATAGAAGAATTAAAAGAATTAGTTAATAAACTAATAAATAAATAATAACCATGGCATTACCAACTACAGGTTCATTATCATTTAGCGCTATTGCAACAGAACTTAAAGTACCTCTTAGTAATGTATCATTAAGAAGTATGTCTAATACAGTTGGTTTTACAACTCCTGATGCTATTAGTGAATTTTATGGTCTTGAACGATTGGTGTATGTTGAGGATGGTTACATTGATGACGGATATTTTGAAGTACAATATAGTGTATAATTTTTAAAAATATAAAAACAATAGACAAATGGAATATACATGGATAATTTCAGCACTAGACTGTAAAGTAAGTGAAAACGGATTAACAAACGTAGTATCAACAATACATTGGAGATATAGAGGTACGGACGAAGACGAAATATCATATGAAACATATGGTGCACAGCCTATGTCGGCCCCTGACCCAACATCATTCGTACCTTATGAAGATGTAACCGAAGTGATGGTTATTGATTGGTTAGAAAATACTTTAGAAGTAGAAACATTACAATCGCAAATAAATTCACAAATTGATCTAATAAAAAATCCAGTTATTGTTACATTACCACTCTATAAATAAATTGTTATTTAAAAAGTGCAATTTAAACATTTTTATATATTTATACGTAAAATAAAATAAATAATGGGATTAACTAAACGTTTAACTAAAGGATCTCCACTTACCTTTGTGGAGATGGATGATAACTTAACATATTTAGATAATAAAGTATCAGGATCTTCTGGTAATATTGCTATATTTAGTGGTTCAGTTGCTGTATCAGGAAGTAATTCATTTAGAAAAGTTGGTGATAATGTTTATTTAACTGGATCTTTAGTAACAACAGGTGATGCTAATATTAATAGTTTAACTGTTGGTAAAGGTGGTGGTAATATAGCAACCAATGTTGCTGTTGGGAGTGGTTCTTTACAAAATAATAATAATACTGGAGATAATAATACTGCTATAGGAAATAATGCTTTAAGATGTAATACAACAGGTAATAGAAACACAGCTTTAGGAAATTGTACTCTTTTTAGTAACACAAATGGATGGAGCAATACAGCTTTAGGAAATTGTACTCTTTTTAGTAATACAACAGGATGTTATAATACTGCTGTAGGATATAATAGTTTATTACTTAATACAACAGGAAGAGGTAATACAGCATCAGGATATGGTGTTCTTATTGATAACACAACAGGATGTTACAATACTGCTATAGGTAATAATTCTTTAACAAAAAATACAACTGGAACTTTTAATACAGCATTAGGAGTAAGTGCTCTTTCTTCAAATTTATCAGGATCTAGAAATATTGCTGTTGGATATAATGCTCTTAAAGGTAGTTATAATAGTAATACTAATAATCAAATAGCAATCGGAGCTAATGCTTTAAAATCTAATTCAACAGGTACAAAAAATACATCTGTAGGATATAGTGCTTTAAGAAATAACACTACAGGATATAGTAATACAGCTTTTGGATATAATGTTTTAAAAAATAATACAACAGGTAAAAGCAATACAGCATTAGGAACAGATGCTCTTAGTTGTAATACAATAGGATTTTCTAATATTGCTGTTGGTGGATTTTCTCTTACTAGTAATACATGTGGTTTTAGAAATACAGCTGTAGGATATAATACTTTAGCCACTAACACTTCAGGATCTAATAATACAGCTATAGGATATGTTGCTTTAGGTAATAACACTATAGGAAGTCTGAATACTGCTGTTGGTTATCGCGCATCACAAAGAAATTCTTCAGGAGGTAGTAATACAGCTATAGGGTTTGGATCGTTATATTGTAACAATGGAAGTTTTAATACATCCATTGGTAGACAATCTCTTTATTATAGTACATCAGGAAATAAAAATGTTGCTGTAGGTAATTTTGCTCTTTTTGGAGCGTATGGGTATAGTTCAAATTATCAAACTGCTGTTGGATATAATGCTTTAAGATGTAATTCAACAGGAATTAAAAATACAGCTGTAGGATATAATGCTTTAAGAAATAATACACGTGGTTCAAGTAATATAGCATTAGGAATTTCAGCTTTAGAAAATGCTGGATTATATAGTTCTAATAATATTGCTATAGGAGATAGTGCTCTTAAAGGTACCAGTTTTTTTGGTTCTAATAATATTGCTATAGGTACTCAAGCTCTTTGTTATACTTCTGGTAAAGATAATATTGCTATAGGGATAAATTCTCTTAAAAACAATACCGCTGGAATTTATAATACATCAGTAGGAAGTTATTCCTTATGTTCAAATACTTTTGGAAGTTCTAACACAGCAGTAGGTAGCAATTCATTACGTAATAATACTACAGGAATCTATAATACAGTAATTGGTAGAGGAGCTATGCAATTTACAACAACAGGGTGTAAAAATATAGCAATAGGTAATAATTCATTACGTAGTAATACTACAGGAAATTATAATATAGCAGTAGGATATAATAATGCTACTAATATTACAACCCAAAATAACATAATAGTAGTAGGATCTAATACAAATACTACCGCAACATCAGGTCATACAGTATGGGGTAATTCATCAAATAATGTTTGTAACTGTATTTATGCTGCTTGGTCTACAGTATCAGATTGTAGAGATAAAACCAATATTAGTGAATTGCCAAATACATTAGGATTAAACTTCATCAAAAAATTAAAACCAGTATCATTTAATTGGGATCATAGAGATACATATGTTAGAGAATGTGGATATGAATATGGTATTAAAGATGGTAATTTAGCTAGTGAAAAACAACATTACGGATTGATAGCTCAAGACTTAAAAGACGTATTAGATGAATTAAATGTTAAATTTGATGGATTGGGATATGATGAAGAAAAAGATGCCTATAGAGTAACATATGAAGAATTAATCCCTTCATTAATTAAATCAGTTCAAGAATTAAATAATAGATTAGAAATAGTAGAAGGAAAAATATAATTATATTTGGATATTTAAAAATAAAAACGTATATTAATAAAAACTTTAAAAACAAATAAATCATGATTAAACCAAACCGCAATCCCGATGGTATATTATCTGTAGAAGAAATACAACAATCAATAAGTGCTGCTTTTGATTCAGTAAACCTTATTAATGGAATATTAAATGACATATATGAATCAAATCAATCAGAAGAAAATAAAAAATCAAATGTTAGTAGAAATGTTAAACATTTGGAAATTATGTTAGGGAAAGATTGGTTTGTAAGTGGATCAACCTCAGAACAATTATCACAAATAAATAATTGTATAGCTTCTGGAAGTCTTTACGCTGCTACAACAGGAAGTATCTAAAAAATAAGGAAATAAAGTTATGGTTAAAAAGGTTTTTTATAATAGTTCTCTTCCGAGATCAGGTTCAACTCTTATACAAAATATATTAGGACAAAATCCACTTATTCATACGACCCCAACATCGGGGTTGTATGATATGTTAACTACATGTAGAAGTATTTATACAAACGGAGAACCCTTCAAAGCTCAAGATGAAAAACAAATGGAAGCTGGATTTAAAAGTTTATTAAAATCTGCTTTATATGGTTTTTATGAACCTCTAACTGAAAAACCATATGTTATTGATAAATGTAGAGGATGGGGAGCTGATTATGAATTTATAAACGCATTTGACCCAGACCCTAAGATTATATTTATGGTTAGGGATATTAGAGCAATATATGCTTCTTTAGAAAAAAAATTCAGAGGAAATCCTTTAAAAGATAGTCAAATTGTTAATTGGGGAGATCTAACAGGAACTACTACTGATAAAAGAATAAATATATGGTCTGCTGCTCCTCCTATTGGTCCTTCAATGGATAGGTTATACCAAGTATTAGTTCAAGGATTACATGAGAAAATTTTATTTATTAAATTTGAAGAATTATGTGTTGATCCGGATACACAAATGAAACGTGTATATGAGTATTTAGATTTACCGTATTATCAACATGATTTTAACAATATCGAACAGATTACACATGAGAATGATAAAGTTTATGGAATATATGGGGATCACATCATACGCCAAGAATTAAAACCCGTAAAAGAAGATTTTAGAGAAGTATTAGGACCAAATGCCTGTAAACTTATCGAAGATAATTATATGTGGTTTTTCAATGATTTAGGTTATAAAATATGATAATAGTTTTATTTGGTCAACCAACAAGTGGAAAATCAACATTAGCTAATTATATTGTTAAAACTAGTTCTAATTTTATTAATGTAGATGGAGATAATCTTAGAAATTTATTTCAAGATAAAGATTATAGTAAAGAAGGTAGAATTAAAAACTTAAACAGAGCTAGTGATATAGCAATATATTTAAACTCAGTAGATTATGATGTAGTATTATCTTTAGTATACCCTTATAAAGAAGCTAGAGATTATCTAAATAATTTATGTAATAATGTTAAATGGGTTTATTTAACATATGATGGAGAACGAGAACGAGATTCATATCATGTTAAAGATTTTGAAGTTCCTGGGTATAATGAAAATGTATTAGTATTAAATACATCAAAATTATCAATTCAAGAATGTATTAATAAAATGTTTCCATAATGTTTAAAAGACATTTATTAAAAACAATATCTTACAGAATATTAGGTACTATAACAACTATAATTACAATATATAGTTTAGGAGGTAGTATAACATTAGCATCAATGATTGGAATTGGTGAATTATTAATTAAACCAATATTATATCTTATTCATGAACGTGTTTGGTATAAATGGATAAAAATAGGAAGAAACAAATGAAAGTAGGTTTTAAAACATCCACCGATATGGAAGAAAAATATATAGTATGGCATATTGAAGGTGGATTAGGTAAAAATATAGCAGCAACATCATTAATACAAGATGTATCAGAAAAATACCCTGATAGAAAATTAATAATGATTGTTTCATATCCTGAAATATTCTTAAATAACCCATATATACATAGAGTATATCCAGTAAGTAATACAATGTATTTTTATGATGATTATATTAAAGATAAAGATACTATTATATTCAGACATGAACCTTATTTTCAGTCTGATCATATAACCCGTAAAAAACATTTAATATCAAATTGGTGTGATTTATTAGGTATAGAGTATAAAAATCAACTCCCATTACTTCACCCTAATGCTATACAGAAAAATTTAATGTACAATTGGGCTAGAGATAAACCTATTATGGTAATTCAAACTAATGGAGGTCCTATAAATAATCCTAATAGATATTCATGGACTAGAGATATACCATACAATGTTTCATTATCATTAGCTAACCATTATAATTCTCAGTATCATATTATTCAAGTATGTGGAAATAATTCTGTTCTTATTCCTGGAGTTGAACATGTAAATCAACCAACATCAAATTTTGAATTATTTTCAATATTAGCAGTTTCAACAAAACGAGTATTAATAGATTCATCATTACAACATGCTGCTGCAGGAATGGGATTACCATCAACTGTTTTATGGGTGGGTACATCACCTAATAATTTTGGATATGGAATGCATAAAAATGTTATAGCTAACAAACCAGATGGTAATACAAAATTAATAAACTCATATTTCTTTGATTATTCATTTAGTGGAGAAGTTATAGAATGTCCTTATAATAATTTGGATAATATATTTGATATAAAAGAAATAATTAAAAATATTTAAAAACGTTTGGTTGTTTTAATATCCTTATATATATTTATATATAAATAAAATTGTTATATGAAAAAAGTAAAGTTATCATTATTAGAAGTACATGGTTTAAATATTGAATTAGTAGGATTTACTAATCAAGGAACTCTAGAAAAATTACAAAAAGGATTATTAGATGAAAAATTATATATTGTAACAAAATATAAATTATCAGATTTAAATGATAAATTAGAATCAGAAATATCTAAAGTTCAAAAATTCAAAAATGAATTAATTAAATCATTAGGTGATAAAGATGAAGAAGGTAATATTTCAATACCTATGAGAATTAATGAAACTTATAATGAAGATGGTTCTTTAAATACATGGGAAATAAATCCAAAATTTATTGAATATAATAAAGAATTAGATAAATTGATGCAAGAAGAGATTGAATTAGATTTTAATGAAGTATCAATAGAAGATATGAATGTAGAAACTGAAGTCAATCCTAAAATATTATTCAAAATTATAAATCAATAAAACATGGAACTATTAAACAACATCATCACAATACTATTCATAATAATAGTAGTAGCATTAGGGGTTTTCCACATTAGTAAAATTAAAACTAATAAAGATAAATCTGAAAAATTAAACGAATCAACTTCCGATTCATCTTTACCAATTGAATCTCCAGAAGTTGGTGATGAATTAGTAGCTGTTAAAACCAACCCAAAACCAAAATCAAAAGGAAAATATACTCCTAAAAAATCTAAATAATTTATTATATGGATTTAGGAGAAATAATTCAATCTTGGATAATATCATATGATCCTTCTCCTGAAGAGAAGCGTAAGGCTATATCTAGATCTAAGATATGTGATTTATGTCCTAGTAAAAAATATAATAAATATTTAAAATTTTTTTATTGTGGAGTATGTAAATGTCCTTTAGAAAAAAAAATATATTCCCCAAAAAATACATGTCCATTAAATAACTGGAAAATATGATTAAAAAATTAGAACAATCTGAAATAGAAAAAATAACATCATTACAAAGAGAGTTTAACACTTCTGTATTTGAGTTAGGAAGTGTTGAAAGTCAAATTCAAATGTTTTTAGCTCAAATAAAATTATTAGAAGAAACAAAATCAAACGTTCTTTTAAATTTAAATAAAATTGAAGAAAGTGAAAAAGAATTAGTGAATTCTCTTCAAGAAAAATATGGTTCTGGAAATCTAGATATAGAAAAAGGAGAAATAGACGTTCTTTAATATATTTTATGTTTATAAAAATTTTTAAATATTTATTAATATATACAATATTTAAATAAGTTTAAAACAATAAAATAAATGGAACAAATTATTTCTCCTGGAGTATTCCAGAATGAATCTGACCAAAGCGCCTATACACAGGGTCCTCAAGTAATAGGAGCTGCTATAGTAGGTCCAACAGTAAAAGGTATCCCAATGGTACCAACTTATGTTACGACATACAGTGAATTCCAATCATTATTTGGTGAAACATTTAAAAGTGGTTCATATTACTATGAATATTTCACATCTCAAGCAGCAAGAGAATATTTTTCAAATGGTGGTCAAACATTATTAGTTACTAAAATTATTAGTGGATCAGCTAATTTAGGAACATATGCTAGTTCAACAGTACCTTCACTAGGAAGTGCATCTACTGCTTCATTTACATTAGAAGCTTTAGCATGGGGTGATCAGATGAATAATACATCAAGTATAGTATCTGGTGCTTTAGCTAGTGGTTCTGCCCAAAATGTAAGATGGGAAGTAACTAATGTTAATACTGGATCAGGTGTATTCACTTTAGTAGTTAGAAGAGGTGATGATAATGATGCTCAGAAAAATATATTAGAAACATGGTCTAATTTATCTTTAGATCCATTAACACCTAATTATATTTCAAGAGTAATTGGTGATTTAAAACCAGTATATGATTCTACAAACGGATATGTAAAATACAATGGTGATTATGCAAACGCTTCTCAATATATTAGAGTTGCATCTGTAGTAAATCCTCAAGTAGATTCAATAGATAATAATGGTAATTACAAATCAGCTTTATATAGTGGTTCTTTACCAGCTTTAGGAAGTGGATCTTATGGTGGTTCATTTAGTGGTGGTGTTGCTGCAACAAACCAATCACAATTAATGAATGAAAATATTACAATAACAAACATTCAAGGTTTCTCTCCTGCTGATTATGCTTCTGCTTTTACTTTATTATCAAATAAAGATGAATATCAATTTAACGTATTATTAGCTCCTGGTTTAGGTTTAGATGCTGGTGCTTCATCGATCATTGCTTGTGCTGAAGGTAGAGGAGATGCAATCGCAGTTGTTGATACAGGTATTTATGGTTTATCTATAAATGGTGCTACAAATGCTGCTGGTGGTTCTTCATCAAACTATGGTGCTACTTATTATCCATGGGTTCAATTATTTAACTCAAATTTAGGTAAAACAGTATGGTGCCCACCATCAGTAGTAATGGGTGGTGTTTATGCATTCAGTGACCAAGTAGGTGCTGAGTGGTTTGCTCCAGCAGGTTTAAATAGAGGTGGTGTTCCATCAGTAATTAGAGCTGAACGTAGATTACAACAATCAGATCGTGATGCATTATATGAAGGTAATGTTAATCCATTAGCAACATTCCCTCAAAATGGTGTTGTTGTATTTGGACAAAAAACATTACAACGTAAATCAACATCATTAGATAGAGTAAATGTTCGTCGTTTATTAATCGCTTTAAAAGAGTATATTGGTGGTGTTTCTCGTGGTTTAGTATTTGAACAAAATACAGCTGTAACTAGAAATCGTTTCTTATCTCAAGTAAACCCATATTTAGATTCAGTAGTACAACGTCAAGGATTATTTGCATTTAAAGTAGTAATGGATGATACAAATAACACAGCTGATGTTATTGATAGAAATCAATTAGTAGGTACAATTTATATACAACCAACTAAAACAGCAGAATTCATTGTATTAAACTTCAATATATTACCAACCGGAAGTAGTTTTCCTGATTAATATATTAAAATAAATAAAAGGCCTCAACAAATGTTGGGGCTTTTTAATTTTTCATATATTTATTAATAACAAACTAAAAACAAAAAAATATGTCAGTACTTGATGCTAATGAGATTATGTTTTCTGCTTTTGAACCAAAAGTACCTAATCGTTTTATAATGTATATAGATGGGATTCCTGCTTATTTAATTAAAAAAGCTAGTGCCCCTGGATTTAATGCTAATGAAATTATATTAGACCATATCAATGTTTATCGTAAAATTAAAGGTAAAGTAAGATGGAATGATATGACATTAGAATTATATGACCCAATTGCACCTTCAGGAGCTCAAGCAGTAATGGAATGGGCTCGTTTAGCTCACGAATCAGTAACAGGTCGTGATGGATATTCAGATTTTTATAAAAAAGACATAAGATTAAACATATTAGGCCCAGTAGGAGATGTTGTTGGGGAATGGGTAATAAAAGGAGCTTTTGTTAAAGAAGCTAATTTTGGTGATTATGATTGGTCAACTGGTGAAACTGCTATTTCATTAGGAGTTACAATCGCTATGGATTACGCAGTTCTTAATTACTAGAAATATATTTATATAATATTAAAAGGTACTTGTTTAGTCAGGTACCTTTTTTTATATTAACGTTATGATAAAACTAACATTCTTTACGGGAGCCGGAGTATCTGAAGAAAGCGGAATCCCAACATTTAGAGGTAATGATGATTCATTATGGAGTAAATATAATGTTGAAATAGTAGCCTCAACATTTGGATTAAAACATCATTTTAAAGATGTATTAGATTTTCATAATGATGGTCGTGAATTAATCAAAAATATAAATCCTAATTATTGTCATAATAAAATAGCAGAATTAGAAAAAGAATTTGATGTAACGGTTATAACTACTAATATAGATACATTACATGAAAAAGCGGGAAGTACTAAAGTTATTCATTTACATGGAAATTTATATGAAAATTGTGATATAGATAAAAATAAACCCTATATATCTTACGACCCCATAAATGTAGGAGATATTCATCCTGAAACAAATAAACAAATTCGCCCTAATACTGTATTATTTGGGGAATTATTATCCTATGATACTCATACATTATATAAGGATGTTGTTAAATCTTCAAATTATTTAATTATAATAGGATCAAGCTTATCAGTATTCCCTTCTAATGAAGTAATTCATTATAATTCAAACATCATATATATTGATCCTACATTACCAGAATCACCAAAATCTACTAATTGGAATATTATTCAGAAATCAGCATGTGATGGAATAGATGATGTCCTAGAATTAATAAAGTCCTAAAATCTTATATATTTATATACGAACAAAAATAGAATCGTTATATGTCAGAACTAAAGTTACCAACAGAAGAAATCACATTACCATCTAAAGGTATATTATACCCAAAAGATAATCCTCTATCTTCAGGAAAATTAGAAATGAGCTACATGACAGCTCAACATGAAGATATTCTTACCAATAGTAATTATATTAAACAAGGTGTAGTAATAGATAAATTATTACAAGCTTTAATAGTTACTCCTATCAAATATGATGATTTACTAATTGGAGATAAAAACGCAATACTAGTAGCAGCTCGTATTTTAGGATATGGTAAAGATTATTCATTTAAATATATGAATAACTCAGGCCAAGAAGTAGAAACAACAGTTGATTTATCATTAATAGACCATAAAGAATTAAATAGAGATTTATTTAAATCTGGTAAAAATGAATTTTTATTTGAATTACCATTCTCAAAAAATAATGTTACTATCAAATTATTAACACATGGGGATGAAAAAAGTATTGAGGCTGAGATTAAAGGGATGAAAAAAATAGATCCTACAAAAACCTATGATGTTAGTACACGTTTAAAACATATGATTACATCTGTAGAAGGTAAATTTGATTCAAAATCAGTTCGTGATTTTGTTGATAATTATCTATTAGCTAAAGATGCAAGAGCACTACGTGAATTTTATAATTCAATCCAACCAGATTTAAATATGAAATTTATACCAACGGATGAAGACTATGATGGGGAGGGCATAGATATTCCAATTAATTTAAACTTTTTTTGGCCTGACGCCGGAGTATAGGTTATACCTATTTTCTCAAATCCATGAAATAATATTTAATGGTAAAGGTGGTTATGATTGGAATACTATTTATAACATGCCTATTTGGCTTCGTCGATTTACTTTTAATAAATTAAAAGAACATTATGAAAAAGAAAAAGAAGAAGCTGAACAACAACAGAATATGTTAAATAATAAACAAAATTCTCAAAAAGAAATATCCCGACCTAATATAAACCCTACACCTACTTATGTAACTTCGAAAGCTCCTAAAAAATAGGGGCTTTTTTTCTTTTTTATATATTTATAATAAATATAATTATATGAAAATTTGTAAAAAATGTAACCAAGAAAAATCATTATCTGATTTCTATAACTCTGAATCCCATAAGGATGGAAAGATGGGGACTTGTAAATTATGTTTTAATATCATATCTACTTCTAATACTAATTATAGAAAAAAATATAAAAATAAAAATAAATCATTATATAATAAAGAATGGAGAAATAACCATCCCACATATAATAAAGAATATTATAAAGAATGGTATAAAAATAATAAACATAAGATTAATAATTACCAAAAATCTAAAAAGCAAAAAGATCCTATATACAAATTAAGTTCTTGTATTAGAACTAGAATAAGTCAAACTTTAAATATGTATTCTAAATCCAAATCTACATTAGAAATATTAGGTGTAAATAGTTTTCAAGAATTTAAAACCTATATTGAATCTCAATTTACAGATAACATGAATTGGAATAATTATGGATTTGGTAAAGATAAATGGGTAATAGATCATATTATTCCTATATCTTCTGCTCTTACAGAACAAGAAATATATATTTTAAATCATCATACTAATCTTCAACCAATGTGGTGGTATGAAAATATGATAAAAGGCGCAAAAATATTATAGTTTGATATTTATTAATATAATAACATATTAATATGGCTGCTGAAAATGATAATATAAAAAAACTTAGTGAAGGATTAGATAATCTGAATTTCATTATAGATGATATATCTAAACAGATCCAAACTAATTTAAATAAACAATTAGCTGTAACTAGTGAATCTCTTAATGATATAGTTGAAGGTTTTTCAAGAGGTGAAAATCAAACTAGAAAAATAACATCCGCTATTCAAAAAGCAGTAGTAGAAAATAGAAAATTAGGTCTTGATCAAACTAGATTTCAAACTCAACTATTAGAAAAGGAAAAAGAATTAAGTAAAGGATATAGTACAAAATTACAAAGAGAAAAAGATACACTTTTAACCAAAATAAAAGATAATTTACTTCAACAACAACTAAATGAATCTTTATTAGAGTATTTAAGAACAGCATCTATAATAGCTGAAAATGAAAATAATATTACAAAAGAAAAAGAAAAACAAAATTCAATAACTACAGCAATAGGTAGTGCTTTAGAAAAAAATCTAGGATTTACAACAAGTAATATTAAGGAATATCTAACCTTAACAGGAATAATGACTTTCTTAATTAAATCAGCATTACAAGCTAATACACAAGTAGTAGAATTAGGTAAAGCATTAGGAACAAGTAGTGAAAAATATAGAGAAAACTTAGCGGATGTTGCTAGAAATTCATCTAATATTAATATTACTACTGCTAATTTAGTTGAAGCTTTTAATCAGATATCTTCATCTACTGGACTTGCTTACCAATATACAGCTGATCAACTTGAAACACAAGTTAAATTAACTAAGCAAGTTGGATTACAAGCTGAAGAAGCTGCTCAAATTCAACGTTTGGGTGTTTTAAACAATCAAACATCAGAAGAAACATATAAATTATTTGTTAGAGGATTAGTAGCTACTAGAAATCAATTAAAAGTTGGTATAAACTTTAAAGCTACATTAGCTGAAGCAGTAAAAGTATCAGGACAATTAGCGGCTAATTTAGGATTTAATCCTGAACGTATAGCTAAAGCTATAGTTACTGCTAAAGCATTTGGTATGACTTTAGAACAAGTAGCTAAATCTGGTGAAAGTCTTTTAAATTTTGAAACATCTCTTGAAAATGAATTAAAAGCTGAACTACTAACAGGTAGACAGTTAAATCTAGAAAGAGCTAGAGCTGCAGCATTAATGGGAGACCAAGTCACATTAGCTGAAGAATTAGCAAAAAACGTAGGCACAGCAGCTAATTTTTCTAAAATGAATGTATTACAACAGAGATCTTTAGCAGAATCTGTTGGTATGACAACTGATGAATTATCAGAAACATTAAGAAAAAGAGAAGAAGCAATTAAACAAGGTAAATCTTTAGCTCAAATAACTGAAGAAGAAGCTACTGCTGCTATTGAAAGACAAGATATTCAAACTAAATTTAATGCTGCTGTACTTAAATTACAAGATTTCTTTGGTAATTTAGTAGCTGGTCCTTTAGGTCAATTTATAGATATTTTAACTAAATCATTAGATGTGATTACCGCTATATCTGCTGTTTTTGGTACTATATATGCTATTAATAAAGGTATAGCATTAATTGAAGGTATAAAATACGGATATGCTGTAGGTTCTAGAGCAGTAGAAGCAGGAAAAAATAGTATCTTAATAGCTAGACAGGTACTTTTAAATGGGGAACTAGCTAAATATATTGGTATTGCTACAGCATCCGTAATATCAGGTAACCCATTAGCTCTTGCAGGATTAATAGCAGCAGCTGGTGTTGGTGCTTTAGTTTATAGCCAAATGGATGATGGTATTATAGGTCCTGGTGGTGAAACTATAGTATCCGGTCCTAAAGGATCAATTAAGTTAAATAAAGACGATTCAATAGTAGCAGGTACTAATTTATTTAATAAAGAAATAAACAATCAAACAATATCCCCATCATTAGACCTTACACCTATGATAGCAGCAATAAATGATGTTAAAAAGGCAATTAATGAATTAGAAAAAAGACCAATGAAATTATATATAGATAGTAAAGAAATAAGTAACGCACAGATGAAGAATTCTCTTCTATTTGCTTAATATTTTAATATTTATTATAAACAAATAAAATATAAACTATGGGATTATTAGATAAATTAAAAGACAGTGTTTTAGGATTAGCAGGCATTAAACCATCAAATTTTGGTGTAGATCCTGTACCACCAAACTCTTTACATGATAGTTATTCTGTAGATGGTAAACCAAATGTAAGATGGAGAGCAAGCAATAGTTTAGGATTTAAACCACAACCATCTAATTTAGATGAATTAGATCCTAATGCGCCTAAATTAACTCCAGGAGGGGTTGTATCTTCATCATATAAATCATCAACAGGACAAAAATATTCAGATAAAGGACCAAAAGGTGGTAGATACTAATGTCATTAATAAACCTAAAAACAGATTTAAAATCACTTAAATACGGGAAAGATACTCCAGGAGGAGGTGACAGTGGTCAACCATATATTAAAACCGACATAAATAACGTAGATAAAGCGTTTAATCAGCTTCGTCTAACTAAATTCGATGATGGATTAATAAGAGGTGGAGCCATTGGAGCATTAAATGCCTCTGTAGTTGATACTATTCGTATTGGGAAATTTTTAACTGATTTTCCTAAAGGACCTTTATTTATTGCTAAACAAGTTGGATTACAATTATCTAACCCAAAATTAGAAGTAAGAAAAGTTAATATAGGAAATGGAAGAGGCATTTTAGGTTTTGTAAATAGAGTTATTAATGATATAAACAGTAATATTGGTCCTACTCGTATATATAATTTAGGTTTAAATACTATTGCTCAAGTACCTGTAAATGCTTTTGGACAACATTTTAATAGACATGGTTTATTACCTGTTCAAAATGAAAATACTAAATATTTAAATGTTGCAAAAGAAAATAATGAGAATGGTAATAATAGGTTAGTTGGTTTAAAAAATAAACTAATAGGAGTAAATACTTCTTCTACAATTCTTAATCGTAATAAATTATTAAACACAGCTTTTAATATTTTATCAAATTTAGGATTTAATATTCCATATGTTGGAAAACTTAATGAACAACAATTAAATATAGATGATTATATTGGTGGACCTGGATCTGTATATGGTATAGGTAAAACCATTATCAGAAGATATGATTTTACTGGTGTAAAAGATAAAAACAAAATTTCATTTTCTAATGATGTAAATATAAATAATGAAATAAATTTATCTATACTTCAAGGATTAAACCCTGATGGTCCTTCATTAAATTATCCTGAAGAAAATACAGAAAGTAGATTTGAATTTGGTGGTAATGTATCATCTCCAAATACTATTACTTATAAAAATCCAGTAATTAAAACTTATCAAGATATAAAAAATAGTATTAATGAAATAAAAAATTATAATCATACAATTCCAACTGAATTACAATATAAATTTTATAATTTAGGTGCAGAATTATCCCCAGCACCTGATAAATTTAATTCTAACCCAGAATTAATAATTAGTAAAGGTGATAAAGAAAATAAATTCAAATATAATGATAGTTTAAAAACTGCATTTAATAGAAATGATTCTAGTCTATTACAAGTAGTATTTAGAATAATAACATCTAATAAACCTGGAGGTGATCAAATTAATCTTTCAGCTTATATTAGCGGATTTAAAGATAATTTTAATGCTATTTGGAATGAGATAAATTATAATGGAAGATCAGATAGTTTTTACATATATAATAAAGGTAAACGTGAAGTTTCTTTTAATTTACAAATCCCATGTTTTAATGTAACTCAATTATTTGAAAAACATAGAGCTTTAGGTCAACTAGCGTCAACAACAGCAGGTACATATAATAATGACTTTTTACAAGGTGTATTATTTAAATTAAATGTTGGTAATTATCTAGTAGGAGAATATGCTATATTAAATAATATATCATATAGTATACCAGAAAATGCTACTTGGGATGTTGATAATAAATTAGCACAATATATAGATGCTTCATTTTCTTTTACTATTATCCATAAGGATCTACCTCAATATCAACCAAATCAAGGATTTTTCAAATATCTTTATAATCCTCTTAAATCAAATGATTTTGTTCCTGAAAGAGAAAATGAAGATCAAGATACTGTTAATAAAATAGCTGAGAATTTTGCAGTTGATTATGCATCATCAAGAGAGCAGGAACAAATTAATGAAGATAATAGAAGATCAGTTAGACCTACACAAACACAATTACAATCAGTAGGTATTGAAAATATAAGATTGGGTTCACAATCAAATCCGATAACAACCTTACCATCAATATAATGAAATAATATGGAAAGATATGATGATGCACCAATATTAAAAACTAATCAAAATAAACAATATTTAAAAAGTAAAGTTTATCCTAATATACCTTTATCAGAATCTGATAATTATATTATAACTACTATAGGAGATAGATTAGATACTTTAGCATATAGATATTATAATGATTCAACATTATGGTGGGTTATAGCTATGGCTAACAATAATATTACTAAAGGATTTATATATCCTGAGCCTGGAACTCAATTAAGAATTCCAGTAAATATAAATGCTGTAATAACAGATTTCAATAATTTTAATAATGCTAGATAAATGTTATGTCAATATTTAAAGGAAACTTTACTAAAGAAATAAAAAGTTCATTAATAACACGTCAAAATGCTATAAAGGGAAGGAATAGAGACTCTATTATATATTTAAATACTAGAAATGCTTGGATAAAAATGTCATCAAGTGTTAATGTATATTCTAAAAATACTCCTAATCCAACACAAAAAGATTTACTTGATGAAAAAAACTATAGTGATGAATTAGCCCGAAAATATATTCTTAAAGGTGGTGTTCTTAATCCTTCAAATCAATTAAAATCAGGAGTTGGTGGTTTTGATAATGCTTATAGCAATATAGGTGTAGAAGGTGTTTATAATAGAGGTATAGTTCCTATGCCTGGTATATCTTCTATTAATATAAAACCAAAATCAGCATATGGTTCATTAAGAGAAGTAGTTGTTAATTTTCAATGTTGGGATATAAAACAACTAGAAGATTTAGAATTACTATATATGCGTCCTGGATATAGTGTTTTAATAGAATGGGGTTGGACTCCTTACTTAGATATAAATGGAAAACTACAACCAACAATATCTACATATCCATTTTTTAATACAATTAAACCTAAAGAAAAAATTTGGGAAGATTTATTTAATTTATCAAACAATTCAGGTGGTAATTATGATGCTTTATTTGGTATTGTTAAGAATTATAATTGGTCTGCTCGTCCTGATGGGGGATATGATTGTAGTACAACATTAATATCGGTAGGTGAAATAATTGAGTCATTAAAAGTAAACTATACTTCTATATCATTTAATACTAATGTTGGAAATATTGGAGTTTTTAAAACTAACATTGATGAATATATTTCAAAAGCATATAAAAAAAACAAAATAGCTGGAATATTTTCTGAATTATATAAAAGAATAAAAGAATTAAATAAAGACACAGTAAGTTTACAATTAACAAAAGGTAATAAAAGAATTGATGATTTATTCTTTTACAGAAGGGATTTAAATTTTGAAAATGCACCAACAACAGATACAGATAAAGATAACTTAGTTGGAGATGGAGCAGATAAAATAAATATATATATAACTTTAGAATCATTAATAACAGTATTAAATGAATTTGTATTATTAAGTGATGGTAAAAACCAAACAGCTTTAGTTAAATTATCAACAAAAGAAAGAAAATATGATAAAGAAGATAAAACTAAAGAAGAAAATTTATTATGTTTAACACATCCTTTACAAATATCAATAGATCCTACAGTATGTTATATAAAGAATCAAAATTGGTTAAGTTTAAAAAATTCAATAAGTAAAAATACAAATCCTCTAAGTAAGACTTTAGAAATAAATAAAAAAGTAGAAGAATTTTTAAATATTCCAATAGTACCAAATGTTAATTATGATTCATTAATAGACCAAATATCAGATTTAGTTAGTAAAGATTTACCTGGTGATAATAATGAAGAAAAAATAATTTCATTATTACAAAATGGAGTAAAAGTTAAAAATCAACAAAATTGGGAAGAATTAAATCGTCAATGTATTATTAGAAAGAATAGTACTTTATATGATTTAATATTTGGATTTGTATTTGGTTTAAATGATGAAGAAATAGAAAAAACAGTTGGTAAGCAATTTAAAGAAATTATCAAAAGTAATATATATGCTGATTATAAAAGTAAATTAATTGAGCAACAAGGATTAAAAGAAGATGCTGCTGTTCAAGTTGATTATTTAGGTAATGATAATGTTCAACCTTTCTTTTTCAATGATGATCCTGAATCTGGAATGGGTGTTATAGGTAATATATATATTAATTTACAATATTTATATTCTTTATCATTAAATGATAGTTTAGAAGGTGCAGATAAAAAAGAAAAACAAGAAATTAATTTATATAATTTCATTAAAACAACATTAACATCTATCTCAAATTCAATAGGTAATATTAATAATTTTGATATACATGTTGATCCCATAGATAATAATATTGGTAGAATTATTGATATAAATTATGTAGATACTACTAATAAGAATCAAGCATATGAAGATGCATTTGAATTAGAATTACATAGTACTAAATCACCAGTTAGATCATATAAATTTGAATCTAAAATATTTCCAGAACAAACAACTATTATTGCAATAGGTTCACAAGTTAAAGGAGGAGCATTAGGTACTGAAACTAATACATTAGTAGATTTTAATAAAGGAATTATTGATAGAATTATACCTAGAAAGGAAGAACCAAACGTTCAACCAAACCAAGAAAGTTTAATTCAAGAACAATATGATAATTTATTAACACCTTTAAACTCTATATATGAATTTCTAGGAAATACCACTGGATTATTATCTCAGTATACTTCATTTGATATACAAAGTACATCAAAATACTCAGGAGCTTTAAGAGATTTAATTGAATATTCTAAATCATTTATTGAAATTTATAATAAAAATTCAAATAAATCTATAATTCCTACAATTTTATCTTTTGAAATGGATGGAATTGGTGGTTTAGTCATTGGTCATATATTTAAAATCCCAAATAATTTAATTCCTAAAGGATATAAATCATATAAAGGAATAAATAAAAAAATAGGATATACAATTACAGGTATTGGTCATAATATAGTTAATAATGATTGGGTTACTAATATTGAATCTCAATTTGTTATTCTTGATGAACCTACACCTGTGTTACCATTAAACTCATCAAATAAATCATTAAAACCAGGTTCATCTAGTAATATTATAAATAGTATTGATATAATACAAGGAAATATACCATTAATACAAAATGTAAACTATAAATTTAATCCTCCTAAATCTTCATCAACATCACCTGTTTCTAAAGCTATAATACAAGCAGCTAAAGACAGTATTGGATTTAAAACATCTCTTATTAAAGAAACTGAAGGAGGAAATGTTGGATGTGCTGCTGCTGTTAGTATTATATTTACAAGAGCAACAGGAAGGAAAATAATGTCTCCTGAATCTATAATTTATAATACTCCAGCAAAAACATCATCTGAATTAGAATATACTACAATTTCATTATATAATGATTTGATAAAAGATACTAAAAATTGGAAAAAAAGAAATAGTTGGGAAAATGCACAACCTGGAGATATTATAATAACTGCTACTAGAGGTAAAATAGCGGGACATACAGGAATAATAATAGATGAAACTATTATTGTAAATGGAAAACAATATTATAAAATAATATCTAATTCTTCAAAAGGATTCCAAGGTAGTGCTCCAGGAACAATACAAAAAAATTATAATATGTATGGTTGGAAAAATACTGTTGTTTCTCGTAATCCAAAACAAAGTGCTGCTTTTGAATATATAGGCCCTTATAAAGTATAATAATTATGTCAATCAATATACCTAAAAATATAATAATAACTTCTAAATATACTTCAGGAGGTGAATTAATATTGAAAGATTCATATATTCAATATAAAGGATATTATTATGAACTTAATGGAAAAATATTTGCAGGAAAAGAGTTTGATATAAACGCAAAAGAATTAATAAAATCAACGTCAGATAATTTAGATCCTTTATTACTTAAATCATCAACTTATCTTTATGGTTTAATTTCAAAATCTAAAAATTTAATATCACCAACTAAATTAAATACTGTTGTGAAAAATGATAACCCATATTTAGATCAATCAGATGAAATTACTTATTATGCTAAAAAAATAAATTTATATCCTCCATCAATAAAACAAATTGATAAAGTAACTTATGATAAAATACAAAAAGATCCATTTTATAGTTCTACAAAATTAAATCCTAATTATTCTAACATAGAACAAGCTGAAAAAGAATTACCAGGAATAAAAGCATTTTTGGGAATCGTATAAATTATTATTATATTAAAAATAAATAAAGGTTATGAAATATGTTTTATATAATTGAAGAGGAATATCAACTAGATACACTTAAAGATTTAGGGGATTGTTATGTTAATTTTATCCCTTTAAATAATAAATATCATCCAAAACTTACAGATATAAGTTTAATATATGTTCGTCCTATTAATCATAAAAAGGGATTTATATTATGTATTAAACATACAGAATCATTTAGTTTGAATAAACAACAAGTTATTCAACATCTATATGATAATATTTCTAAAATGTTTGTTCTTCATAAAAAAGAAACATTATATTTATTTCCTTATCCTGAAAAATTATATGATATTAATTTTATAGAACCTATAGATTTAGATGATATATCAAACCCATGTGTTAATTTTTATTATAGAAATCATTATAGTAATAGTATTGTAAATTCATTAATCCCTATTAGTATTCAGTATGATGAACAAGAAAATATATTTAATAAAGTATTACCTATAATACGTAAATATAATGAAAATGATGATATATATAAATTTAATAATGATTATTATTCATCAACATTCTTTAATATTGAGAATAATGGTATAAAATTAAACAAATCTAATTTTATTTCACATTATGGTGATTCATTATCTAACCCAGAATTTAATATATCTCAGGGTAAAATATTCACACAATATAATTTATATACAACTACTTCTCGTCCATCCAATAGGTACAATGGGATTAATTTTGCTGCGTTGAATAAAACAGATAATGAACGAACATGCTATGAACCATCTAATGATATATTAGTAGAGATGGATTTTAGTGGTTATCATCCTAGATTAATTGGGGAATTAATTAATTATCCTTTATTATCCTATAACATATATGAAAGTTTAAGTGTAGGAAAAGAAGAAATGTTCCAAAATCTATATGGTGGTATAAGAAAAGAATTTAAAGATAAACCATTCTTTAAAGAAGTTTCATTATATGTTAATAATATATGGGAATTAATTAATAAAGATGGTAAAATCCATACTGTAAATAAAACATTTTATTTAAATAATATAGAAAACCCAAACCCAACTAAATTATTTAATTATATTATTCAAAGTTTTGAAACATCTAACAATGTTCAAATATTAATGAATATAAATGAATTATTAAAAAATAAACAAACTAAATTAATATTATATACATACGATTCTGTATTGTTTGATTTTGCTAAATCAGATGGTGCTGAATTATTAAAAAACATAGAAAAAATTATGAAATACCCAACTAAAATAAAATATGGTTCTAACTATAAAGATATAAAAGCATTATGAGAAATTCAATTTTGTTGTATTCTGATATATTTATTGGTAATGAATTTTCCATTTCAGAAACTAACATGTATAATAATAAATTATTTTGCACTTTTTCCCCTATAGATAAAATTGATGAAACTATTGCAATCATCAATAACAAATATACTATATTATTTAATAAGATATTTATATTAGAATCTCCACAATCTGAAGAATTGATATGTACATATAATATTGATATGGGTAATGTGTCTAACCACCCACTACCTCATACTATATTACTTCATAGAAAAAAAGAATCTAATACTCTTTACACTATTAATGCTCTTAATACCTTAATTAAATCATTAAATAATGGAGAATTAGATAATAAATTCCGTATTAATTGGAATGATTATAATAATAGTATATTATTAACTACAGGAAGTGAATTACGCAAATTAGATACAAAAATAAATAAAGTGATAACCTTATAGGATGTCACAATATTTATTATATATTTATATTAATAAAATTAAAATTAAAATTAAAGTAAAATTAAAATGACAATTAAATAAAAAGAACCCACATTTGTGGGTTTTTTTGGCTACCATAATAAAGATTATTATATTAAATAAGTTATAAAAACGAATCACTTAAATAAATTAAAACATGGATTTATCATTAATCAAATCAAAATTGGCAGGTATTACCCAAAAACCTGGAGCAACGTATGAAAAAATTGACTACACAAAAGTATTTTGGAAGCCTAAATTAGGAAAACAACAAATTAGAATTGTCCCATCAAAATTCGACAAACAAAACCCATTCAAAGAAGTTTATTTCCATTATGGATTTACTAAAGGACCTATTTTAGCATTAACTAATTGGGATGAAAAAGATCCAATTGTTGAATTTGCTAAAGGGTTACGTAAATCATCAGACAAAGAAGATTGGCAATTAGCTAAAAAATTAGATGCTAAAATGCGTATTTTTGTTCCTGTTATTGTTCGTGGTGAAGAACATTTAGGTACTCGTTTATGGGAATTCGGTAAAGAAATTTATCAACAATTATTAGGAATAGCAGCAGATGAAGACTATGGTGATTTCACTGATATCCAAGATGGTAGAGATTTTACTATTGAAGGTACTGAAGAAACAGCTATGGGTAAAAGAATCATCAAATGTAGTGTTAGACCTAAACCAAAATCTACTCCAATAACTGAAGATGCTGTTCTATTACAGAAATTATTAGATGAACAACCTGATATTCTTTCAATTAATAGAAGGTATAAATTTGATGATTTAAAAAACATCCTTCAGAAATTCTTAAATCCTGAAGAGGATGAAATTGATGTTGTTCCTACAACAACAACTCAAGAAGATGAAGAAGATACATTTTTAGAAGACCTAAAAAAATCTCCATCATATGATGCTGAATCAGTAGCACCAAAAGTATCAAATGCTGATAAATTCGATTCATTATTTTCTTAAATTATTATAACAAGTTATGGCTAAAAGTAAAAATAGCTTAACCGAAGTAGTATCTAAGTCGTTGGGTAAGACCTTCGACTTAGATAACTTCAAGAAATCTAAATTTCTTGATAAAAGTGTTAAGTTTAAACCACAAAGATGGATTCCATTATCCAAAGCATTCCAGGATGTTATTTCATTACCTGGTATCCCTATGGGACATATTACATTATTACGAGGTCATTCTGATACAGGTAAAACAACAGCAATGTTGGAAGCAGCTGTGAATGCTCAAAAAATGGGTATTCTACCAGTTTTCATCATAACCGAGATGAAATGGAATTGGGAACATGCTAAACAAATGGGTTTTGAAATTAATGAAGTTGCAGATACAGATACAGGTGAAATTATTGATTATAATGGTTTCTTTATATATGTAGATAGAGGTTCATTAAATACAATTGAGGATGTAGCAGCATTTATCGCTGATTTATTAAATGAACAAGCAACAGGTAAATTACCTTATGACTTATGTTTTTTCTGGGATTCAGTTGGATCTATTCCCTGTAGAATGTCTGTAGAGAAATCTTCAAACAATAATGAATGGAATGCAGGTGCTATGTCTCAGCAATTTGGTAACTTTATTAATCAAAAATTAATTTTATCACGTAAAGAAAACATTCCTTATACAAATTCATTAGTAGCTGTTAATAAGGTGTGGGTTGCAAAACCAAACTCACCAATGGAACAACCTAAAATGAAGAATAAGGGTGGTGATACAATGTTTTTTGATGCTTCATTAGTAGTAACTTTTGGTAATATCACTAATAGTGGTACTAATAAATTAAAAGCTACTAAAGATGGTAAAGATGTTGAGTTCGCTAAACGTACTAAAATATCAGTTGATAAAAACCACGTTACAGGTGTACAAACTAAAGGTACAGTAACAATGACTGTTCATGGTTTTATTGATGATGATAAAAAAGCAATTGATACTTATAAAAAACAACATTCAGATGAATGGTTGAAAATCTTAGGTACTCTTGACTTTGATTTAGTTGAAGATAAATCAGAGTGGTTAGAGACTTCTAACATATCGCATATAATGGAAATTGATAATAATATTTAATCTTGTATCTTTCTTGGATCTTTATATATTTATACACGTATGGGACGATTAAAAAAATATCAAAATGAATTAGAAAAACAGAAAATTAAATGTTTACGTGCTAAAAAATATTATTGGGATAATAAAGAAGATCAAGATGATAAACAACGAAAAAGAGATGCAATTAAACGTAAAAACAAAAATGTGCTATAGGTGTAAAAACCTAAAACCACATTCTTGTTTTTATCAAGATAATACTACTAAAGATAAATTAAAAGTTAGTTGTAAGGAGTGTATTAGTAAATATAGTAAATTATATAACATTGTTAATAAAGATAAAATTAAAATAAAAAATAAAGAATGGAAAGTAAAAAATGCAGAATATGCTAAAAAATGTACTTCTCTTTATTTTAAAAATAATAAAAATCATTTATATAAAAAATCAACAGAGTATCATAACAATAGATATAATATTGATCCTATTTTTAAATTAAAAAAATTATTAAGAAATAGAATAAATAAAGCTATATTTAATAAAGATATTACTTTTAAAACAACAGAATTATTAGGTTGTTCCTTAGAACAATTTAAATATCATCTTGAAAACCAATTCAAATCAGAAATGAATTGGGAAAATTATGGGAGTGTTTGGGAAATTGATCATATTATACCTTGTTCTTCATTTGATTTAACAGATATAGAACAACAAAAACAATGTTTTCATTACATTAATACTCAACCACTATTCAAAACAACTGAAATATCAAAATCCTTTGGATATGTTAATGAAATAGGAAATAGAAATAAAAGTGATAAATATGAATAAAAATAGATTTGCAGAAATGCTAGCTAATATCACTAACGAACCTGAAAATGAAAATGATTCTATATTAATAATTGATGGTTTAAATACCTTCTTAAGATCATTTTCAATAATTAATGCAATCCATCCTTCCTCCGGCCAACATGTCGGAGGAATGATTGGATTTCTTAAATCAGTTGGATATGCTATTAAATTAATTAATCCAACTAAATTAATTATAACATTTGATGGTATTGGTGGTTCAAATTCAAAACGTAATTTATACCCAGATTATAAAACTAATCGTAATGCTGATAGAATTACTAATTATAAAATGTTTACAGATAAAGAAGAAGAAAGTGAATCAATATCTAACCAAATGGAAAGATTAATTCAGTATCTTCAATCTTTACCCGTTAGTTTAATTGTAATTGATGGGATTGAAGCAGACGATGTAATGGGGTATTTAGCTCAGAAATACGAATATATGAGCGAAACTAAACAAGTTACTATAATGTCTGCAGATCAAGACTTTTTACAATTAGTAAGTAATAAAGTTAATGTATATTCTCCTACAAAAAAGAAAATATACAATGTAAATAATTTTAAAGAGGAATATGGTTTACATTCTAAAAATTATTTATTATATAAAACTTTTATGGGAGATAAAGGAGATAATGTTCCTAAAGTTAAAGGATTAGGTGAAGATAAATTATTTAAAATAATTCCTGAATTAAAAGAATCTAAACAATTAGATTTAGAAACATTAATTAATTCCTTAGACCCAAATGATAAATGGGGATCTAAATTAATAGATTTCAAACATCAATTAAAAGTTAATTATAGATTGATGAATTTAAAAGATATTCCTTTATCAAATGAAAATATTGAAATTATTGAAAATTCAATAGTATATAAAAGAGAATATAATAAACCAGGTTTTTTACAATTATATTATAAAGATAACCTAGGTAATGGAATACCAAATGTTGAAAATTGGCTTAACTCCTGTTTTGGAAAATTAAGCATGTTTTAGTATATTTAAAAATAAAAGTTATGAAATCAAATATGAAAGGAGTTACAATTGACTACGTTATCTAGTTTAGATAAATATGGAACATCTTTCCAAATTAAAGTAATAGGAGCGTTACTTACCCAAAGACAATTTTTACTTAATATATTCGAATCCTTAGAAGGTGAATATTTTACCAATACATCCCATCAATGGATAGTTGAATTTATAATTAAATACTTCAGTGAATATCATACTATTCCAACATTAGAAACATTATCTATTGAAGTAAAAAAGATAGATAATGAAGTAATACGTATTGCTCTAACAGAAACATTACGTGAGGCTTATAAAGCAGCAGATGCTAAAGATTTAGAATATGTTGAAACAGAATTTACTTCATTCTGTAGTAATCAACAAATGAAAAAAGCTTTAATGACATCTGTTGATTTATTAAATGTTGGTGATTTTGATGGTATTAGACGCCTTATCAATAATGCTATGAAAGCAGGTGAGGATAAAAATATTGGTCATGAATATGATAAAGACGTTGAAACCAGATATAGAGAAGATGATAGACATGCTATACCATTTCCTTGGCCTGTATTTAATGACTTAACACAAGGTGGTGTTGGTGGTGGAGATTTAGTATTGATGTTTGGTAATCCTGGTGGTGGTAAATCTTGGGCTGTAATTGCTATGGGTGCTTTTGCTGCAGCTTTAGGATATAATGTTATTCATTATACTTTAGAATTAGGTGAGGGATATGTTGGTAAACGATACGATGCTGTATTCTCAGGAATAGGTGTTGATAAACTTAATGAAAATAGACATCAAGTTGAAAATATAATAAATAAAGTTAAAGGTAAGATTATAATAAAAGAATACCCACCAAAACGTGCATCTTTAGAAACTATTGAAGCTCACCTTCAACAACTTGAAAACCAAAATGAATTTAAACCTGATATTATTATCATAGATTATTTAGATTTATTAAAAGGTAAAGGTAGAAAAGAACGTAAAGATGAAATTGATGATGTTTATACTGAAGCCAAAGGTTTAGCTAAATCATTAAATATCCCTATAATATCTCCTTCGCAAGCTAATAGAACAGGAGCTGGTAAGAATATTATTGAGGGTGATAATGCTGCAGGATCATATGATAAAATTATGATTGGTGATATTATTATATCAGTGGCTAGAAATAAAAAATCCAAAGTAAATGGTACAGGAATGTGGCATTTTATGAAAAATAGATATGGTGCTGATGGATTAACTTTTAAATCTACTATAGATACATCAAATGGTAAAATAATAATAGATCCATCTCCTGTAGATGATGATGACGAGGATGTAAAAACATCACAACAAAAGGTAGGATATTCAAACTTTGATAATGATGATGTTGATATTTTGAAAAAGAAATTCTTTGAAATATCTTCCCAAACTAATTAATATTATTATATATTTATAAACCCAAATAACAAAATTTATGATAAAATTAATAGATTTGATAAAAGAAGGTTCATATAGTTATGGATGTGCAATGTTATATTTTGATTTCCCTCAAATAAATAAAATTCATAATATAATAAACCCAGATCATGTTTATAAAGATGAAAATGATCCATCATTTGGTTTAGAAACTGAACCTCATTGCACTTTACTTTATGGGTTCCATCAAGAAATTCAGTCATATGATATTAAAAAAGTATTAAAGAATCACACATTCAGTACTTGTAAATTACATAATGTTTCATTATTCGAAAATGAAAAATATGATGTTTTGAAATATGATGTTGGTTATCCAACTAGAAGTGGAGAATTCTTACATAAATGTAATAAGGAATTATCAAAGTATCCTCATACTACTAATTTTCCAGATTATCATCCCCATCTAACAATAGCATATTTAAAACCAGGTATGGGAAGTAAATATGTTGAGGTTTTAAAAAATCAAGAATTTGAATTAACACCACAGTATGCTGTTTATTCACACCCAAATGGTTCAAAAACAAAAATTGAAATACAAATAAAATAAATAAATCTTAATAAACTTAATTAAAATGGATATTACACAAGAGATCCTTAGTGATATTACTGTCTATATGAAGTACAGTAAATTTATTCCTTCCAAGAATAGAAGAGAAACATGGGAAGAATTAGTAACACGTAATAAAGAAATGCATCAGGAAAAATTTCCAGCATTACGTGATGAAATTGAAGAAGTATACAAATTAGTATATGATAAAAAAGTATTACCTTCTATGCGTTCATTACAATTCGCAGGTAAGCCTATTGAACTCAATAATGCTCGTATCTTTAATTGTTCTTTCCTTCCAGTAGATGATTGGAGAGTATTTTCAGAAACTATGTTTTTACTTTTATCAGGTTGTGGTGTTGGTTATAGTGTTCAAACACATCATGTTGATCAATTACCTGAAATCAAAATACCAATTAAAACAAAACGATATTTAGTAGGAGATAGCATCGAAGGATGGGCAGATGCTGTTAGAATGTTATGTAAAGCTTATTTCCAGGGTGCCCCATTACCTATATTTGATTTTAGAGACATTAGAGTTAAAGGAGCTCAATTAATTACTGTTGGTGGTAAAGCACCAGGTCCTGAACCTTTAAAAGAATGTTTATTTAATCTTCAAAAAATATTTGAACGTAAACAAAATGGAGAGAAATTAACTTCTGTAGAAGCTCATGATATGGAATGTCATATTGCTGATGCTGTATTATCAGGAGGTATTAGAAGAGCTGCGTTAATAGCATTATTTGATCTTGATGATGAATTAATGTTAACTTCTAAATTTGGTAATTGGTGGGAAGAAAATCCACAAAGAGGAAGAGCAAATAATTCAGCAGTAGTAATGCGTCATGCTATTACAGAAGATGAATTCTTTAAATTATGGAAAAAAATTGAATTAAGTGGTTCCGGTGAACCTGGAATTTATTTTAGTAATGATAAAGATTGGGGAACTAACCCATGTTGTGAAATTGCTTTACGCCCTTACCAATTCTGTAACTTATGTGAGGTAAATGCTTCAACTGTTGAATCACAAGAAGATCTAAATGAAAGAGTAAAAGCAGCTGCTTTCATAGGTACTTTACAAGCATCATATACTAATTTCCATTATTTAAGAGATATTTGGAAAAAAACAACAGAAAAAGATGCATTATTAGGAGTAGGTATGACTGGTATTGGTTCAGGTGCTGTATTAGGATTAGATCTTAAAAAATCAGCAGATATTGCAAAAGATGAGAATGCTAGAGTTGCAGAAATAATTGGAATCAATAAAGCAGCTCGTGTAACCACAGTAAAACCATCAGGAACTAGTTCATTAGTATTAGGAACTTCATCTGGTATACATGCTTGGCATAATGATTACTATATTAGAAGAATTAGAGTAGGTAAAAATGAAGCAATTTACACTTATTTATCAATTTACCACCCAGAATTAGTTGAAGATGATTTCTTTAAACCAACAATTCAAGCAGTAATTTCAGTACCTCAAAGAGCACCAGAAAACTCTATATTAAGAACTGAAAATGTAATGGATATGTTAGAACGTGTTAAATTATTTAATACAAAATGGGTTAAAAAAGGACATCGTAAAGGTGCTAATACCAATAACGTATCTGCTACTGTATCTATTAAAGAAGATGAATGGGAACAAGTAGGAAAATGGATGTGGGAAAATAAAGATACATTCAATGGTCTATCAGTATTACCTTATCATGGAGGTTCATATGTACAAAGTCCATATGAAGATTGTACTAAAGAACAATTTGATGAAATGGTTCAATACTTACATAATGTAGATTTAACTAAAATAGTAGAAATGAGCGATGAAACCAACTTAATGGAAAATTTAGCATGCTCAGGAGGAAACTGTGAAATTACATAATATTTTCAAATAATGCTTGTTTAGCTCTCATACGTTTTTTGAAGATATTATATATTTATTATCACATAATAAAAAACATATGGGAGCTAAAAATACAAGTAAGTACACAGGATATTTTAAACCTGGACAAATATTTGGAAAATATACTATAACAACAGGTGATATAGTTAAGGGTAATAATAACGGAGAATCTAAAGTAGAATGTTTATGTAAGTGTGGGAAAATTAATGTAGTAAGTTGTATTACCTTAATTAAAGGAGTATCTAATGGATGTATGTTATGTACTCATAATAAAAAAGGAGAAAACCACCATTCATTTAAAGGTTATAAAGAAATACCAGGCTCATGGTTTAGTAGATATTCTAAAACTAAGAAACGAGAATTTAATCTTAATATAGAAGATGTGTATAACCTATGGATTAAACAAAATAAAAAATGTGCTTTAAGCGGATTAAATATTGATTTTAAAAATATTAATAATAAAACAACCCGAAATAAATTTGATTTAGTATGTACTGCTTCTTTAGATAGAATTGATTCTAAAAAAGACTATACATTAGATAATATTCAGTTAGTTCATAAAGATATAAATATGATGAAAAAAGAATACAATCAGGAATATTTTATTAACTTATGTAAGGCTGTAACTAAAAATAATTAAAATGAAAAATCAAAAAACCCAACTAACAGAAGTTGAAATAGCTAAACTAGATAAAGAAATCCAACAAAGATGGATTACTATCAATAAAATGAAAGAACTTTTAAAAATAAAAGGATATGATAAGTTTAGTAGAACTTCTAAATGAAATAAAAGCTTCTAAATATATTGAAAACATTAAAATTCTAATATATCAAGTAGATTGGAACCAATTTAAAGAATTTCAATTAGTTTATAACGATGCTTTAAATATAATTAATGATATAGAAAATATTCATAACTATGAAGGTAAAAATGCTATAAAATATTTAGAAGAATTAAAAAAACAATCTAAAGACATTATTTATATTTTAAATAATTTATTAGAAAATCAAAAAAATTAAAATGATAAAATTAATAGATTTAATAAAAGAAAGCGCATCTGTACCATATGAGTACGGATGCGTTATGTTATATTTTAATTTTCCTTTAATTAATAAAATCCACGATATTATTAATCCTGAGGATGTTTATAATAATGAAAATGATCCAATATTTGGTTTAGAAAATGAACCTCATTGTACTTTATTATATGGTTTACATAAAGAAGTTACACTTGAAGATGTAACAAATGTTATAAATAATGCTGTGTTTGGAGATTGTAAATTATATAATGCTTCTTTATTTGAAAATGAAAAATATGATGTATTAAAATTTGATGTAGGATATCCTGTTAAAGGAGGAGCATTTTTACATAAATGTAATAAAGAATTAAAAAAATTCCCATATACTTCTAATTTCCCAGACTACCATCCTCATTTAACAATTGCATATTTAAATCCAGGATCAGGAAAAAAATACACAGAACTTTTAAAAAATCAAGAATTTATATTAACACCACAATATGTTGTATATTCACAACCTAGTGGTGATAAAAATAAAATTAAAATTAATTTAAGATGAATAAGAATAGAGAATTTGAACAAGGTAAACACTACTATCTAGATAATGGTAAAGTAGTGTTTACCGAACTCTATCATTTGGATAGAGGTATATGTTGCGGAAAAGGGTGTTTACATTGTGTTTTTAATCCAAAACATCAAAAAGGAAATAAACAACTTAATAATAAATTTATATCATCTTAATATTTATATATGGACATTATATACAATGTCTATAGAAATTATGATTTATATATATTTATTAGAATTTAATGATAACACTTATTATATTGGTAAAACTAATAATCTAAAAAGAAGAATAAAAGAACATTCTTATAACTTTCCTAACTTTATATATTTTGTATTAGATTTTCAACCTGAAGATGAATGGAAATTTTGGGAAAAACATTATATAAGTTTATTTAAATCTTGGGGATTAAATCTTAAAAATAAAAATAATGGAGGTGGAGGACCAAACTTGGTTGATGTTATTACAAAAAATAAAATTAGTAAGTCTTTATTAAATAGAGAAATAACATGGGTTGATAAAATAAGTAGTGCTAAAATAGGTAAAAAATACAATATTATTAATATGTCCCCTAAATATATCCTAAACCAATTACCAAAAGATGAAATAATAAAAAAATACCATTTTGAGGAATCTTCTATAAAAATTGCAAATGAATATAATGTTAGTGTTGGTACTATTATTAATCTATTAAAACAGAATAATATTATATTAACTAAAAATAAAATAAATGGTTCTTTAAAAGATGAAATAATAAATGAATATTTAATTCATTATAATTTAAAGGATTTAACTCTAAAATTTAATCTTAGTAAAGTTACAATTAAAAACCATCTCCAACAATGGGGGGTGTTTATAGATCAAAGAAAAAGGAAATAAGATGTCAAAATAAAATTCATATATTCAATATGTTATGAATATAGAAGAAGAAATTAAAAAATTTACCCCTATTAAGTATAATAAATTTTATTGGCATCGTCGATTCAAACAACGTAGTACACTCCACGAGTTAAAGCCGTTACTTGAGCGTATTAAAAACGGTGATTTTAATTATTCTGATTATCGTGTACAAGCATTATATGAATTAGAACTAGCAGAAAAAAAAGCTAATTCATTTAAATCTTATCAATATGATGAAAGAGATGAGGTTTTAAAAATGGGAAGAGTTCGTTATAGAAAATTGATGGATGATTTTATGAAAGATGAATTTAACATAATGAAAGATATGGAAAAATCATTTTTAAGAAAATTTTGGATATCAAAGGAAGAATTTTATAATTATATAGAAGAATGTGAGGGTGATTTAATAGACTTGTATGAATTAATAGAATCTAAAACATTATACAAAAAAAGATGAATATAAAAAAATGGCCAGAACTAACAGATAAAATTTCATTAGATAATTTAAAAAGTTATGCTGAAAATCTAGAAAAAATAGAAATAAATGATCAAAATATTTTATCAGTAATTAATGATACAGATTTAATTATTTCTGAAATAGAAGAATGTTTATTAAACTTAATTAAAGATTTAGAAAAAAACGAAACAAATGACTGATTATTTTCAAAAACTTATTATAGGAATAATGTCATATTTGATATTATCTTGGTTATTATTTTTTCTATGGAATAGTACCATTCCTGGTTTATTTAATCTTCCTCATATAACCTATATAGATGCTATGGCTTTATATATTATTTCTAATTTATTATTTAACAAATCTTAAAATAAATATATGAATAAAAAACAATACATTAGCCGTAAAGGAAATTTTGATTCCGGCCACAGAGTGATGAATGAATTCATGAAATGTTTTAACATTCATGGACATACCTACTTATACGAACTTACATTTTCATTTGAAAATATGGAAGAAATTGGGTATGCAATTGATTTTAAAGAAATTAAACGTGTATTTTGTCAATGGATAGATGATATTTTAGATCATGGAATGATTTTAAATCCAAAAGATGAATTATTAATTCAAACCACTAAAGAATATGGTACCAAATTATGGTTAATGTCTTTAAACGGAGATGGAGAATATTGTAACCCATCAGTAGAAAATATTGCTAAAGAAGTATTTTTAGCTATGGAAATATTAACTGACACCTTGTATGAGATGGCACCAACAGGATTAGAAATTCATAATGTGAAAATATATGAAACTCCTAATTGTTGGACAGATTGTGATTATAATGCTATTTCACAAACAGAACGTGAAAATTTCTACAATGCTAAATTAACTGAAATTGTAAAATACGCTAAATCAAAAGGAGTATTAGAATATGATGATCGAAAAATATAATAATATGATAAAACTATCACACGAAGTACCTTTAGGTTTATTACCTTGGAGTAAAACAGTAAATGACTATGAATATATATTACCTTACTTTTATCATAGACACCCAGAATATAAAGACTTCTATTTAAAATGTAAAGAAGAAGGTAGATTTTCTATTTTAGATAATGGATTATTTGAAGGTGAAACATATACTAATGATGTTTTATTAGGATGGATAAATGAATTAAATCCAAATATATTCATTGTACCTGATGAATGGAATGATTTTCAAAGAACATATGACCATGCTAGAGAATGGGCTGAATTAAAACCTAATTTACCTAAAGATACTAATCTAATGGTTGTATTGCAAGGTGAAACTCTTACTGAAATGAAGTTACTATATAAATTATGTTATGATTTAGGATATCGTCATTTTGCTCTTAATCATTCATCAGTAGCTTATAATCATATATACCCACATAAAAATCCTTTAGTATCTAAAATGATGGGTAGAATAATGGCTATAGATGCTATGCAAGGAAAATTTAGAAATGATGATGTTTATATTCATTTATTAGGATGTTCACTACCACAAGAGTTTATGTATTATAAAGGTTATAATCAAATTAAATCTATTGATACTTCTAATCCAATTCTAGTAGGAATAAATAAAGAAATATATGAAGATTTTGGATTACTAAGTAAACCTAAACATAAAATAGAAACATATTTTGAACAAGATATGATGCCTTATATGAATTACATTACAGAAAATGTTAGAAAATTTAGAAAACTAGTAAATGGAATATAGTAAATTTAGAAAATTAATAGAAAGACAAAAAGAGTTAAGTAAAACTATAGATGATCTTTACAAATTAAAAGTAGATTTAATTGAATTTACAGATGGATATCATTATATTATAATGAATCTTATAAAGGAAATATACGGTGAGGAAGGATATGACTGGTATTCGTGGTTTTGTTATGAGAATGAATATGGTAATAAAGATTGGAGTAAAACACCTTGTTATAAGAAAAATGATAAAGGAGATTTAGAAAAAATATATGATACCGGTGAGGAGAGATTTGGTGCTTATGATGAAAACGGAAATCCAATATGTTATTCCGTATTTACATTGTGGGTATATTTAGAAGAAAATTATTTAGTAGAAAATAAAAAAAATAAAGTTATGCAAGAACAAGAATTTATGTCTCTTTACGATTATTTAAGTAAAGCAGCAGGTAAGAAATTAGGTGATGAAGTATATAAAAGTGCTAAATCATTAAAAATCCAAGTAAAATCAAGAGATATTTCAAACCCTGTATATACAGGAGTAGTTATGTTATATCCAAAACCTTTTTTAGATTTATATTTTAAAAGTAAATAACATATTTAAATAAATAGCGTTTGCCTATACGCTTAATAATACCTGGCACATTTAAATAAATAAAAATTATGTCAAAAAAACATGTTGTAGTCTCACTTTCAGGTGGGATGGATAGTAGCACGTTACTATTGCGTTGTTTAAAAGAATACTCAACTGTTACTGCTATAAGTTTTGACTATGGTCAAAAACATAAAGTTGAGTTAGAGAGAGCTCAATCATTAGTAGACTATTTAATGACTAAAGATCAAAAAATAACCTATCGCCAAATCCAACTAAACGGATTAGTAGATTTATTAGATTCAGCTTTAGTAACAGGTGGTGAAGATGTACCTGAAGGACATTATGCTGAAGATAATATGAAAGCAACTGTTGTTCCTAACAGAAACAAAATATTTGCTTCGATTACTCAAGCAGTAGCATTATCAATTGCTCAAAGAACAGGTGAAACTTGTGATATCGCTTTAGGTATCCATGCGGGGGATCATGCTGTTTATCCAGACTGTAGACAAGAATTCAGAGATGCAGACGATGCAGCTTTTAGAATTGGTAATTGGGATGCTGAAAAAGTAGGATATTTTACACCATACTTAGAAGGAGATAAATTTACTATCTTACAAGATGGAGAATTGTTATGTAAAGAATTAGGTTTAGAGTTTGATGAAGTCTATTTTAGAACAAACACATCATATAAACCAATATGGATACCTCACCAAAAATTAACCGGAATGTCAGGTAATTGGTACTCAGATTATAAATCAGCATCATCAGTAGAACGTATTGAAGCTTTCATTAAATTAGGTCGCCCTGATCCTGTAGAATATGCTAATGAAGAAGAAGGTCCGGTTAGTTGGGATGTAGCAAGAACATATGTTGAAAAAGTATTATTGGATTATCAAAAATAAAATTGTATATTTAAAATATGGACAATAAAAGAAGAAAAAATGCTGATTTAGAAGCATTAGAAACTGCAAAACATGGATATGCTAATGGTATATCTACACAATTAAGTGAACTTATTAAAATAGACCAACATCGTTCATTAAATGATGAAGAAAAATGGGGTATTGTTGATAAAGCAGAAAAAGCATATGGTGAATTTTTAGATGCTTTAGGTGTTGATTGGAAAAATGATCCAAACTCAATGGAGACTCCACGTCGTATTGCTAAAAAGTATGTTTTTGAACAATGGAGAGGAAGATATAACCTTCCTCCATCAATAACTGCATTTCCTAGTGATGGGTACCAAGGAATGGTAGTTCAAACCAATATTCCATTAACATCAATGTGTAGTCACCACCATGAAAGTATTTTAGGAAGAGTACATATTGCTTACATTCCTGGAGATGATGCTAAAGTGATTGGTTTAAGTAAGTTAAATCGTATTGTAGAACATTTTGGACGTAGAGGTGCAATTCAAGAACAACTTACTATAGCTATTCATAACGCTGTAGATAAGGTATGTGAAAATAACATTGGTATAGCAGTAACTATTGTAGGAGAACACCAGTGTGTAAGTTGTAGAGGTACTAATCATCAAGGTTCAGCAATGGTTACAAACCACTTAACTGGAGTTTTTATGGATAAACCAGAAGTTAGAGCTGAATATTTTAAATCTATTGATATGGCTTCATCTCATAAACTTCTTTACTAATATTTTTGTTATTCTTCTAGGTGTTTCATATTTATTAATATATGATTATTTATATAACAACTAATCTAGTTAATGGTATGAAATACCTAGGGAAAGACAGAAATAATATTAGTTCATATTATGGTGGTGGATTTGAGTTTAAAAAAGCATTAAAACAATATGGGAAACATAACTTTACAAAAGAAATATTAGAATATTGTGACAATTTAAAACACTTAAATGAAAGAGAAATTTATTGGTTAGAATATTATAACGCTGCTAATAATAATTTATTTTATAATAAAACAAATAAAAGTTTTGGAAGTATTAATGGACCAACTAAAACAGAAAAATACATAAATAGAGGATTAAAAATCTCAGAATCCAGAACAGGAACTCACTCAGAAGCTGCTAGTATTGCTCAACAAAAGTCCAAAAAACCAAACGTAAGTAAAAAATTAAAAGGAAAAAAGAAAACAGAAGAACATTGTTATAACATAAGTATTGCTAAAACAGGAATCCCTAGTAAAAGAAAAGGTAAACCTGATTTAAAACAAAAAGGAAAACCAAAACCAGGAACAGGAGGAAAGGGTAAATCTAAAATAGGTGCTGGCCCCAAAATAGGTAATCAAGTATTAAAACTAAGTACTAATATAATTTATAACTCAATTAAAGAATGTAGATTAAATAATAATATTTCTGTAGCTCAAATGTTTAGATTACTAAAAAATGAAAATAGTGATTATAAATATTTAAATAAAAACTATTATAAAAACCAAAAGATAAAATAAATTAATTAAATTAAAAATAAAGTTATGTTAAATTGTGAACAAATTATTGAGCAAGGATTAATTAAAATAGAAAATAGTAAAGGTAAAGCAAGCCAAGTAGGATATGATTTATCAGTAAAATCAATCAACAAAATTGGAGATCCAAATATGCCTGATGGTAGTTTAGTTTATAAAACAACTAATCAACCTCAAGTAGGAATGGTTTTAAAAGATAAAACAATTTTAAATGCTTACATTCCTGTACAAACTAAAATAATTGATGGTCATGAAGGATGGGTTTTATATCCTGGAGCATATGATATCACATTTCATGAAGGTTGTAAAATATCTCCAAATCGTGTAGGTATGATTCGTCAACGTTCATCATTACTACGTAATGGTGCTATTATAGCTTCATCAATTTTTGACCCAGGTTTTGAAACAGAAAATATGGGTACAATTATGATTGTAAATGCAGTTATTTTTATTGAAAAAGATGCTCGTGTAGGTCAAATGTATTTTCATGAATGTGATGAAGTTGCCGAAGAGAACCTATATAACGGTCAGTGGCAGAATGATAAGCAGAGATAATCAACAATTACCAGAAGAGGAGTACTACCATTACAGCGGTCTCCCTTCTGTTAAGTTTTACGAAAATATAGAAAAAGAAAAGATGCAAGAGAAAGAATCAAAAACAAATTGGCATTTTAGAATCAGTCTAATTAAATCAGTAATCAGAATGTGTGCAGGAGTATACTTAATTCTTGGAGAACCAATTCCAGCAGGCGTTTTATTAATAGCAGCTGAAATATTAGGTGTAGTTGAAGAACTATAATAAAATTAAATGTTAAAATAAGAGAGGATATTCAATATTCTCTTTTTATATATAAACTATATGTATCAGGCAATATTTTACGATTATAAAGATTATTCATATTATTTACGTGATGATAAGAAAGGATGGTCACACTTTAATTATCAACCAACCTTATATAAATTAGATGTTTATGGAACCGTCCCTACTTTAGATGGTTACATGGCAACACCAACAAAAAAATACGATAAAAATGATTTAACTTTATACGAAAAAGATGTTGATAAAAGAACTAGACTATTAATAGATAATTATTATGAAAGTGACGAGATAGCAGAATGGCAAAATATTGTTTATTTTGATATTGAATGTGAAATTGGTGGAGCTTTAACCCCTGAATATATTAAATCATCACCAATGAAAATAACTTCAGTTGCTCTTTATGATAATACTAATAAGAAATATTATTGTTTAATCCTAGATGAAGAAAACCAATTATTAGGATTTAAATCTGAGGATAAAGAAGTTATACCTTTTAAAACTGAACGAGATCTATTATCATATTTTTTAGATTTATGGGAAATATTAGATGCTACTATTATTTCAGGATGGAATAGTGGATATTTTGACGTTCCATACATGTATCATAGAATATGTAAAGTTTTAAATATAAACGAAGCATCTAGATTATCTCCTATAAGACGTATCAATACTAGTTTATATAATACTGAACAACCTATAGAAATAGGTGGTATTAATCACCTGGATTATATGTTATTGTTTAAAAAATTTGTAGCTAAACAAGAACAATCATATAAATTAGGTGATATTGGTGAAAAATATGTTAATTTAGGTAAAATAGAATATGAAGGTTCATTAGATAAATTATTTAAAGAAGATGTAAATAAATTTATAGAATATAATATTCGAGATGTTGAGATTATTATTGAATTAGAAAAATCTCAAAAATTTATAGATTTAACAATAGATATTTGTCATTTATGTCATGTTCCTTATGAACAAATATATATGGCAACTGTTTTAAATGATGGTGCTATTTTAACATATTTAAAACGATTAGGTATAGCATCACCTAATAAGCCAACTACTATTAATCCTTCAATTAAACCTAATATATTTGAGGTAGATGATGAAGTTAAAAGTAAAACAGGTACAGGTAAAAAATGGACAGGTTATATAAAAGAAGTAAATGGAGAATTTTTAAATGTTTATATATATGAAACTGATCAAATCTCCCAATTTCATATTGCAGCAGTTGTAAAAAATGAAGAATATGCTGGTGGATATTTAAAAGATCCAGTTCCTGGATTATATGAATGGGTTATTGACTTAGATTTTACATCTCTATATCCATCAATTATTAGATCTCTTAATATAGGTATAGAAACTTTAATAGGACGTATAGTAAATAGGAATAAATATGATAATCAATGGTCATTAGATGAATTACTAAAGATGGATAGTAATGAAATTATTACTATTGAAAAATTAAATAAAGATTTCACATTAACCCAAACAAAAATTCCAGCCCATAAAATTATAGATTATATTCTTGAAAATAATATAATAATTGCAGCCTCTGGAACTTTATTCCGTACTGATAAATCATCTGTAGTTTGTGAAGTATTAACTGATTGGTTCAATAAACGTTCAGGATATAAAGATTTAATGAAAAAAGCATATAAATCTGGTGATGCTATTAAGGGTGAATTTTATAATAAAAGACAACATGCTTATAAAATTAAATTAAATGACGTATATGGTGTGTTTGCTATTAATAGTTGGAGATATACAGATGGTCATAAAATGATATCATCTGCTATTACATTAACAGGTCAACGTGTAACTCAAGAATCTATTAAATTTGTAAATAAATGGATGAATAATAAATTAGGTACTACTGATAAAGATTATGTTATCACTTCAGATACAGATTCATTATTCATTCAAGTAAAAGATATATTAATTGCTAAAGGAATTGATTTAAATGATAAAAAAGCATGTATTGATAATACATTAAAAATAGCTACTGAAATCCAAGAAAAAGCAAATGAATTTATTGGAAAATTTGCTATGAAAGCATTTCATATTCCATTAGATAGAGAACATTTTTTTGAATTAAAACAAGAAGTTGTTATTGAAAGGGGATATTTTTCAGGTAAACGTCGTTATGCAATGTATATTGTAAATAAAGAAGGAGTACCTGTAGAAGAATTAGACATGAAAGGTTTAGATTTGATGAAATCAAATATGCCAGCTACTTATAAGAAATTTGGAGAAGAAACAATTCAACAGATTATGTTTGGTAAATCTCGAGAAGATATTAATAAACGTATAGTTGATTTTAAAAATTATTTAAAAACTCAATCTTGGGATGTAGTAGCCAAACCAACAGGAGTTAAAACTATTCGCAAATATATTAAACGAGCTCCACGTTCAGGAGAAATATTTAGTGAATTAGAATTAAAATGTCCTATTAATACTAAAGCCGCAATATATTATAATGATTTACTTAGATTTAAAAAACTAGATAAACAGTATAATTGTTTTGTTGAAGGTGATAAAATGAAATATGTTACTTTAAAGAAAAACCCATATAATATTAGCGTAATAGGATTTTCAGGTAATGATCCTGAATTTATTACTAAATTAATTGAAGAATATGTTGATAAAGAAGAAGTATTTAATTCTGTATTATTAAATAAATTACAAAATATATATACAGATTTGAAATGGGATTTTCCTTCATTAAATATGAATGTAACTAAGTTTTTCACATTTTGATAATCAAAATAAATTTATTATATTATAGCATAATTACATAAAATATGAATTTTTATAGCAAATTAAAATATCGAATTAAAAAAAGGTGGAGAGAATTAAACGATAGTCCAAGATTATTTCCTACTAATAAAGCTCACCAAAATGCAGCATCAATTTTTAGAATTACTTTAAAAAATCCAAGTTCTGAATTATTGTTCATTCCTATTGTAGATAAAAGAATTATTAAATTAGAAAGAAAAGGTTTATATATTAAATTAGAAAGATATAATATTTCTATTATAAATCATAAATATAGTTATATAATTGAATTACCTAGTGGTTTATATGATAAATTATCTAAGATGTTTGATAATAAAATGAATGAAGATTACAACAATGAGGAAAATAAAATGATGAATCAATTAGAAATAGGAATTGAAAACGTTTTAAAATCAATAATTAATAAAAAATAATGAATAAATTACATTTAGTATCGGTATTTGAAAAATATTATCTTAATGGAACCGTTGAACGTGTTAAATTACAGAATAAAGATAATAAAATAAGTATAAATTTTGTAGCTCCTAATAAAGATTTAGTAGGTTTTATTGAAGCTGATGAATTTGAATTAGAAGATTGTGAATTAGGTGTATATGACACTTCTCAATTATTAAAATTAATTAATATTACTAATTCATATTTAACCTTGAATGTTCATAAAGAACATGGTATACCTACTAGATTATTAATTGCTGATAATGAATATAATTTAGATTATATTTTAGCTGATACTACAATGATACCAAACGTTCCTTCAATTAATGAACCTGAGTATGATATAATCGCTGATCTTGATTTAGAATTCATTAATAAGTTTATTAAAGCTAAAAAAGCCATAGAAACTGATATATTCACAGTAGATGCTAATTATGATGAGAATAAATCTAAAATAATACGTTTTATATTAGGAGGTTCTGAAGGTTATAATAATAAAATAACGTTTACTATCCCTGCTAAATATGAAGGTATACATCCTCAACAATTAAGATTTAATATTAATTATCTTCGTGAAATATTAGACTCAAATAAAGATTTAAAATCAGGTACTTTAAGTATTTGTACTGAAGGATTAATGAGAATTAGTTTTAAATCAGAAAAAGGAAAATCTTCATACCTTCTTGTTGCAAAAGAATAAAAGTAATATATGTATATACGATAATAAGATACATAACAGGTCTCTATTATTAATTAAATAAATTAACCGTTCACCTTAGGGGAACATAAAAACAAGTAAAAATTATGAGCACTACAGATGTATTCGTAGTAACAGATGGTCTTAACACAACTTACTACACAAACACCCTCACCACCGGAACTTCAACTCCCGGTCTTTCATTAACAAATGGAAATTCAGTTTTTAATGGGGTATTCAATAACGGTAATAGTAATTTAGCAACGTTAGAATATCATCATCAACCAACTTACAATGATTTTTGGAATTTTGATGAAACCGTGGATTTACTCTGGAAATCATTTTTCGATAAAAATGCACTATATAGACCAATCTCAGAAAAAGCAGTTCAACATCCTGTTGATATTCAAGAAACAGACAATGGTCTAAAAATTGAAATCGCTGCTGTTGGATTAGATAAATCAGATTTAGATATTATTGTTGATTCTGAAACTCTAAGAGTTGCATACCGTAAATCGGATGACGAAAAAGAACAAGAGAAAAATGAATATCGTTATTTCCAACGTTCAATTAAAAAAGCAAGTTTTGATATCGCTTGGAAGGTATCTTCTAAGTATGAATTAGCTAAAATGTCAGCTGGTTTGGATAAAGGTTTATTAACTTTAGAAATACCTTTTGCTAAAGAAAACAAACCTAAAAAAATAGAAATAAAATAAGTTTTGAAACCCTGAGACCTGTTATTATCTTTAATAAAATAAACTAAAAATATATAATTAAAATGAAAGTTATACCCTTACACAATAATGTTGTTATTAAACAACAAGATGAAAGTGAATCAATGTTTGGAAATATTATAGTTCCAGATGCTGGAAAAGAAAAACCATTAATGGGAGAAGTAATCGCCGTAGGTCCAGGAATATGGAGTGTTACTGGTGATAAATTTCTAGAAACTACTATTAATATAGGACAGGTAGTTGCGTTTCCTTCATTTGGTGGACAACGTATTACAATAAAAGGTGATGAATATATTGTTTGTAAAGAAACAGATTTAATAGCAATTTTAGAAGATTAAAAATATGAGTAGAATAATTAGTTTCGATAGAGAAGCCAAACAAAAATTACAAGCCGGTATTGATAAAGTAAATAAAGCTGTATCAGTAACGATGGGTCCTTATGGACGTAATGTATTAATTGAAAAAGATCATGGACAGGTTGCATCAACAAAAGATGGTGTAACAGTAGCTAAAACTATTACATTGGAGGATCCAATTGAGAATATGGCCGCAACTGTTATTAAACAAGCATCATCAAAAACAGTAGACGCAGCAGGTGATGGAACAACAACCTCAACAGTATTAGCTCATTCAATTGCTACTCAAGCATTAGAGTTAACATTAGACCCTACAATCAATATTACCAAAGTAAAACAAGGTATTGAAAGAGCAGTTGATGAAGTAGTTAAAGCATTAAAAGAATCATCTAAAGATATTACATCAGAAGATCAAATTAAACAAGTTGCTACATTATCTGCAAATGGAGATGAAGAAATTGGAAATTTAGTTACTACAGCATTAGATAAAGTAGGACGTGATGGTGTAGTTACGGTAGAAGAATCTCGCACTGGTGAAACATCATTAGAAGTAGTTGAAGGTTTACAATTCGATAGAGGATATAAATCACCATATTTCGTTACTGATAATAATACAATGCAAGCCGTATTAAATGATACTTTAATATTATTATTCAACGGTAGAATCAGTGCTGTTAAAGACCTATTACCTTTATTAGAATCGGTTTCACAACAAAATAAATCATTATTAATTGTTGCTGAGGAATTAGATGGAGAAGCATTAGCTACTCTAATAGTAAATAAAATGAGAGGTATTCTAAAAGTTGCTGCTGTTAAAGCTCCAGATTTTGGAGATCGTAGATTACAAATTCTAGAAGATATCGCTACACTAACAGGTGGACACGTTGTATCAACAGATAAAGGAATGCGTTTAGACAAATTCAATACAGATTGGTTTGGAAAAGCACGCGTTGTAACTGTAGGTAAAGAAACTACTACAATTGTTGATGGTAAAGGTGATGCTGATAAAATTGAAGAACGTGTTTTAAGTTTAAAAAATCAAATAGATAATTCAAAATCACCATATGAAGTTGAAAAGTTACAAGAACGTTTAGCTAAAATGGTTGGTGGAGTTGCAATTATAAATGTTGGTGGTGGTACAGAAATCGAAATGAAAGAGAAAAAAGATCGTTTAGATGATGCTTTACAAGCTACAAAAGCTGCTCTTGAAGAAGGTATTCTACCAGGTGCTGGTGTTGCTTTAATTAATGCAAGAAATAAAATTCTTTTAGGAGATGGAGATAAAGGTAAAGGATCATTAATCGTATATAATGCATGTTTTCAACCATTTAATCAAATACTGAAAAATGCTGGACAAGATTCAAATAGCTGGTTATCATCCGTACATGAATTAAAACCAAATGCAGTACCTTCTATTGAAGATGAATTTATGGTAGATGCATATGAAGCTGGTATTATTGATCCAACTAAAGTAGTACGTTTAGCATTACAAAATGCAGCCGCAGCCGCAGTAACATTATTAATGACTGAATGTGTTATTCATGAAAAATTTGATGATAAAAAGTCGAGAGACGCAGGTGTAGACATGTCTCAGTTTGGAATGTAAAATAATAGGGGATCGAATGATCCCCTTATTTAATCTAAATAAAAATGGCATTAAAAGGACAATCAATAAGAAAAGGTGTTGATATCTACTTAAATGGAGAATTATCAACAAAACAACAAGTTATAGAATTAAGTGAAAGTTGGACTGAATCTCAAGAAAATTTCTTTAAGAAAATGATTAAACAAGGAGGTACATTTAAAGTAGCTGGAACATCATTTGAAATTAAAGTTGCTGAACAAATAGTAACTTCCAAAGGAGAACGGGATACAGGCGTAATAATTCTTCCATAAGAAAAAAAAGCCTCCGTAAAGGAGGTTTAAGAGATGTATATTTATACGGGACAGCATTAAAAAACCTGCTGTTCCGTATTTATGGAAAAATATTATGTTTATACACATTTAAACCCCCTTACTAAAGAAATATTTTATGTTGGTATAGGTTATGGAAATCGTGCTTGGAATAAATGGGCCGGTAGAAATAAATTTTGGGGAAACTACGTTGAAAAATATGGATTTGAAGTAGAAATTATAGTTGATAATATTACTAGAAAACAAGCCGAAAAAATTGAAATAGATCTAATAGCTAATCTAGGAAGAAGACAAATAGATGAAGGGGGAGTATTAGTTAATAGAAGTAGTGGTGGTGATGGAAGTGTTGGGTATACTCATACCGAAGAATATAAAATAAAACTTAGTAATGATCGAAAGGGAAAATGTACTAGAAAAGAAAGAAAACTTAGTGATTCTGCTAAAGAAAAAATAAGTAAAAAATTAAAAGGAAGAATTCCAACATGGTTTAAACCAGTAATTCAGATGGATGTTGATGGGAATTTTATTAAAGAATGGCCCTCAGCAAGTGAAGCAAAAAAATATACTAATGCTAAAAGTATATGGGAAGTTACAACCGGAAAACAAAAAACATCTGGAGGTTTTAAATGGAAATATAAATAAATTGTCAAAATAAAGTTTATATATTAATATAAATAAATAAAAATAAAGTTATGAAAAAACACACATTGTGGATTGAACGGTATCGAAGTCAAACATTAGATCAATATATTTGTTCTGAAGTATTAAAAGGTAGAGTACAATCCTTTATAGATAGTAATGATCTCCCTCATTTAATTTTTAGTGGAACCGCAGGACTTGGTAAAACTACTTTAGCTAAATTAATAGTTAATAATATTAAATGTGATTACATATATCTAAATGCCAGTGATGAAAATGGTATTGATGTTATTAGAGAAAAAGTTAAAGGTTTCGCTTCATCAGCATCTTTCCAACCATTAAAAGTTGTAATATTAGATGAATCAGATTTCTTAACACAACCTGCTCAAGCAGCATTACGTAATATAATTGAAGAATATTCAATTTCAACTCGATTTGTATTAACCTGTAATTATATTGAACGTTTAATTGAACCATTAACATCTCGTTGTGAGATTCATATGTTAAAACCTCCATCAATGGGTGAGGTTGCTAAACATGTTGTAACTAATATATTAGACGTTGAAAAAATTACATATGATATTAAAGAGGTTGCTGCTTTAATTAAAGATAGCTACCCTGATGTACGTTCTATCATTAAAAATCTACAAGCTGGAACTAAAGATAATAGATTTACATTTACTGTATCAAGTACTGATTGGTTAAATAAATTAACTGATATATTAGCAAGTAAAGATAAAAAAGCATGGTATACTATCCGTCAATTAGTAGCAGATACTCAAGTAGATGATTTCCAAGTAGCATATCGTTATATGTTTGATAATTTATCTAAATATTCATTTGGGCATGATGCTGAAATATCAGTAGTATTAGATGATTTTATTTGGAGAGCAGGTGTAGTGCCTGATAAAGAAATTAACTTTGCTGCATGTATTGCTAAAATTTTAGAATTAAATAAAAAACAATTAATTAAAGGATAACATGGAACAACCACAATTAAACATCAGTCTAGATAAAACAACAGCAGCTAGTTGTGATGAATGTCAAAATGAAGTATTTCAAGAGGGGTTATTATTACGTAAAGCCTCTAGATTTTTAACAGGTACATCACAAGATGCTATTATTCCAATCCCAGTATTTATATGTTCTAAATGTGGATATATGAATGATGAATTTTTACCAAAACAATTAAAACAATAATTATGGTTCCTTTAATATTATTAATTTTAATCCTATATTTTCTTATTCTTTATATCATGTTTGATATATTAAGTATGAAAACTGATCAAAAGAAAAATAAAATATTATTAGACGGAATTTTTGATTCGTTAAGAAGTGATATTATATCTGCAAATAAAAACATTAAAAATTTAAATGAAGATATAATAAAATTACAAGATATAATATTGACTAACCAAAAAAGAATTTCTAAATTAGAACAAGAAGTCCAACAATTAAGATCAGGATCTAATTCTAAATTTTATTAATATATGAATATATTTGATCATTTAAAAAACATAACTACAAATAAAGGTGCATATTTAGGAGATGAAGGTTGGAATAATTGGATGATCAATCGATATCTATCTATGAATCAAGATTATGTAGAGGCTGTAAATATTATTCAGAAAAACACATGGATAATGAAGGGAGAATATTTATATAATTTATATAAAGATATTATTCCTAAACAATATATTTTTCTTAAATATATTAAAGCTACAAACAAAAAAGAATACATAGATATTGAAGTAGAAGCAATACAAAAATATTTTGAAGTTTCTAAAAAAGAAGCTAAAGAATATATTGATATGTTACCTAAAGAAGAATTAATAGAAATAACACAAAAAATAAACGGAAAATAGATTAAATATGGGCTCATTAACATCACATATTTCAGATTTAGAAAAATGGAGAGAATTACCATCTGATAAAAATATAAATAATAAATCTGAAAAAAATCAACCCCACGATCATGATTTTATTAAAGAATTTGAAAATGAATATCCTGGATTATCTGAAGGATTTAAAGCAATACAAAAAGAACAATATGAATTATTTGCTAAAAAAATGTTATCTTATGGTTTAGGAAACATAGCTATGGGTTCTAATCTAGAAACTAAAGAAGAAGTTAATTTATCGTTAACAGCTATTTGGATTCGTTCAATGGATAAAATGCAACGTTTAAAACAATTAGTATTATTAAATAAAACAAATTCGCTAGATAATGAGCCTGTAGAAGATGCTTATATTGATTTATCTAATTATTCAATTATTGCTTTACTTGTAAAAGCAGGTATGTGGAAGAAATAATGGCTAAAAAACTAACTGAAATAGAATTAAAAGTTCAAAAATACCAAAAACCAATAATTGATTATTCAACTCAACGAAGTATATCATATTCTCAATATTCTAAATGGGCTACTTGTCCTCATCAGTGGTATAATAGTTATGTTTTAAATTTAGATCCTTATTCAAATAGTATTCATACTCTGTTTGGAACAGCGATGCATGAAACTATTCAGAATTATCTCAAACTAATGTTTGAACAATCTGGAGCATATGCTGATGCTGTTATTAATTTAGAAACATATTTCCAAGATAGATTTATTAGTTTATACGAAGATCATTATAAAAAAACCAATACTCATATTTCAAATGCTGCAGAAATGAGAGAGTTTTTTAATGATGCTAAAGCTATTTTAACATGGTTTAAGAAAAAACGATCAAAATATTTTACTAATAGGGGTTATAGATTAGTAGGAATTGAAATACCATTAATGTATAAATTATCTTCTAATATATTCTTTAAAGGATATATAGATATTGTAATATATGATGTCGATTTAGATAAACTTTATATATATGATATTAAAACATCAACTCGTGGTTGGGATAAAGAAAAAAAAGATGAATTAAAATTATCTCAAATAATATTATATAAAGAATTCTTTGCTCAACAATTTGGATTTGATGTTGAAAAAATTGAAGTTGAATTTTTTATAGTAAAACGTAAAATATATGAAACTGATGATTTCATAATTCCTAGAATACAAGAATTTAAACCCGCTAGTGGTAAAAACAAAAGAAAAAAATCAGTTGAAAATATGAATAAATTTATTGAAGATTGTTTTGATTCATTTGGAAAACCAATAGAGAAATCATATATTAAAAATGTAGGAGAAAAATCATGTAAGTGGTGTCCTTATAATGATACTAAACATTGTGATAAAAATTTATCTTCTTAAAAATGTATATATTTATATATAACAATTAATAATTAAAATATATAAATATTATGGCAAAGATGCAATTAACAAGTGTTAAGGTCCCTGAGGATTTATTTGAAGAATTTAAAATTTCATGTGTTAAATATAAATTTAGTATACAAAAACTAACAGAAAGATGTATGTATTTATATTTAACTGATGAAGAATTTCGTAAAAATATACATAATCAGTTAGATACTCAATTACCTGATAAAGAATAAAATTAGAAACTAAGTATTGTTATGACAAAAGAAGGTTATATCCCTAAAGAACAACGTAAAAAAATTCTATTATTATGTGATGATATCAGAATGACTTCTGGTATCTCAACAATGGCTAGAGAAATAGTAATAGGTACAGCACATCGATTTAACTGGGTAAATTTGGGTGGTGCTATTAACCATCCTGATCAAGGTAAAAAATTTGATTTAAATCCAGATACTAATACACAATGTGGTATTGAGGATGCTAGTGTTTACTTATATCCAACTAATGGATATGGAGATCCAATATTTTTAAAACAAATTATGGAATTGGAGAAACCAGATGCTATAATGTTTTTTACAGATCCTAGATATTGGATTTGGTTATTTCAAATGGAACGTGAAATAAGAAAACATATTCCTATGATTTATTTAAATATATGGGATGATTTACCTTATCCGATGTATAACAAAGCTTATTATGAGTCATGTGATGGTTTATTAGCTATATCTAAACAAACTGAAAATATTAATAGAGTTGTTTTAGGAGATAAAGCTAAAGATAAAGTAATTAAATATGTGCCTCATGGTATTAATGAAGATCAATTCTTCCAAATTACTGCTTTTCATCCTGAATTCTTAGCATTACAAAATTTCAAGAAAAATTTATATGGTAATAAAGAATATGATTTTACTTTATTATATAATGCTAGAAATATTAGACGTAAATCAGTCCCTGATTTAATGTTAGCATGGAAAATATTTGTTGATCAATTATCAATTGAAGATGCTGAAAAATGTGTTTTAGTAATGCATACTCAACCCGTTGATGAAAATGGTACAGATTTATATGCTGTTAAAGATATGATTTTTGGTTATAATAAACAATATAATATTATATTTGATCAAAATAAATATTCTACTCCAGCAATGAATTTACTTTATAATGCAACTGATGGTTGTGCTTTAATTAGTTCAAATGAAGGTTGGGGATTATCATTAACAGAAGCTATGATGGCTGGAAAACCAATTATTGCAACTGTAACAGGTGGTATGCAAGACCAAATGGCTTTTAGAGATGAAGATAATAAATTAATTGAATTTACTGAAGAATTCGGATCAAACCATAGAGGTAAATATAAAAAACATGGTAGATGGGCTTTTCCAATATATCCAAGTAATTCATCATTAGTTGGTTCAGTTCCAACACCTTATATATTTGATGATAGAGTTTGTCCTCATGATATAGCTAAAGAAATCAGGATGTTATATGATATTAAAAACACATCTCCTGAAACATATGAAAAAATATGTAATGAAGCTAGAGAATGGGTTACATCAGATGAATCAATGCAATCAGCAAGATGGATGTCTAAAAATATTATTGATGGTATTGAAAAAACTTTAGAAGAATTCAAACCAAGAAAATCATTTGAATTGATTAAAGTAGAAACTCCAAAACAACCAAAACATTACGTTAAAACAGTTATAGCAAAATAATATGAAACCACTATTCGTTATTAGTTGTCCAATAGACACATATTCAGGTTACGGTGCAAGATCAAGAGATATTGTTAAATCATTAATTAAAAGTAATAAATATGATGTTAAAATATTATCACAAAAATGGGGTAATACACCTTTTGGATTTTTAAATATTGATAACCCTGAACATAAAGAAATAATAGAGCGTATTTTACCAACACCACAACTTCCAAAACAACCTGATATATGGGCTCAAATAACAGTTCCTAATGAATTCCAACCTATTGGTAAATTTAATATTGGTATAACAGCAGGTATTGAAACAACAGTGTGTGCTCCTTCTTGGATTGAGGGTTTAAATAGAATGAATTTAAATTTAGTATCTTCTAACCATGCTAAAAATGTATTTGAAAGTTCAAAATTTGAAAAACGAAACCAACAAACACAAGCACTTGAAGAAATTATTGAATTAAAATCTCCTATTGAAGTATTGTTTGAAGGTGTTGATACTAATATTTATAAAAAAATTGATGTATTTGAACAAAAAGAATTAATAGATTCGTTAGATTCAATATCTGAAAAATTTGTATTTTTATTTGTAGGTCATTGGTTACAAGGAGAAATAGGACAAGATAGAAAAGATGTTGGAATGTTAATTAAAACATTCTTAGAAACATTTAAAAACAAACCAATTAAACCTGCATTAATACTTAAAACATCAGGTGCTACTACTTCAATTATGGATAGAGATGAAGTTTTATCTAAAATTGAAAAAATTAGAAAAAGTATAGGATGTGATAATCTACCTAATGTTTATTTATTACATGGTGAATTTACAGATGAAGGGATGAATGAATTATATAACCATCCAAAAATTAAATCATTTGTATCATTTACTAAAGGTGAAGGATTTGGTAGACCTTTATTAGAAGCATCAATATCGGCTAAACCAGTAATAGCATCTAATTGGAGTGGACATATAGACTTTTTATATCCTGAAATGTCAATATTATTACCAGGTACAGTAAATCAAATTCATCCAAATGCTGTTGTTAAGGATATGATATTAGCAGAATCAGGATGGTTTACAGTAGATTATAATAAAGCATCTAAAATTCTTGAAGATGTTTATAAAAATTATAAAAATTATATTGACGGAGCTAAAAAACAATCATATCGTTCTCGTACTCAATTTAGTTTAGATGAAATGAGTCAACTATTACTTAATATATTAGACAAAAAAGTTCCTAAACAAGTTGAATTAAAATTACCCCAATTAAAGAAAATTGAATTACCTAAACTTAAAAAAATAGATTAATATGACTAGTAGAGAATTTGTTATGTTTATGAAAGGAATAGTAGCAGCAAGTAGTAATTACAACATTACTCCTACTACTTGGGATGAAATTAAAGACGTTCTTGAGACAGTAAATGATAATATTCCTATTTCTAATACACAACATCAAGTATTTAATTCTTATATTCCTATAGGAGGTAATATAACATCAACAATACCAATAAAACATATAAAAAATAAAAATAATGATTGAAAAATTAATAATTTGCCCTAGATGCAGTTCAGACGCATGTTCTGAAGTATCGGATGAAAAAATCCAAATATGGTTATGTATGGGTTGTGGATTTACTTCAAACACCTATATGACTGAAGATAATATTCCTAAATTAGAAGAAACATTACCTAATTTATATAAAGATCTTAAATTTACAGACAGTAATAATTTAGCTTGGTACCCAAATTCATTAAAATTAGACGATAAATCAATGGTATTTGCTGATGGGACATCAATAGACGATTGGAGATGGGCTGCTGTTAAATCAAAGAAAATTGCTAAAAAAGATAGAAAAAAATTCAATAATGAAGAATATCTACCTGATATGAGTACCATAAAACATTTTGAAGAGAAAGACTTTATGGAAGCCCTTGATTATATAGGTTATTTTAAATAAAATATATGAAAATTAGTTATGCAATTACTGTATGTAATGAGAATGAAATCATTCATTTGATTAATTACTTAAATAAGTATAAAAAATTTGAGGATGAGATATGTGTGTTATTGGATAAACCAAAAGTAACTCCATACTTATTAGATCAATTATATAGATTTTCATCCAATGACGTTATTACATTAAAAGAATCATCATTTAATAATAATTTTGCTGATTGGAAAAATGAATTAAATCGTATGTGTGTTGGAGATTATATCTTTAATATTGACGCTGATGAGAGTCCTTCTTCAACTTTAATGGAAAATATTCATGAAGTTTTAAAATTAAATCCTAATATTAGAGCATTTGCTCTACCTAGAATTAATACAGTAGCTAATATTGGTTTATCTCATATACAGAAATGGAAATGGAATATAAATGAGAAGGGATGGATTAATTATCCTGACTATCAAATTCGTATTTATAAAAATTCTTTAGATATATTATGGGAAGGTAAAGTACATGAGACTTTGAATATCAAAAATGAAGTCGTACCTTTACCATCTGATACAGAGGATTGGGTTTTGTATCATCCAAAAGATATTGAAAGACAAGAACAGCAAAATAATTTATATAATAATTTGTAATATATATGTTTTTAAATATTATAACTCCATGTAGCAGGCCTGAAAATCTAAATATAATATCTGAAAGTATTAATATACCCAAAGAAAATTATAGATGGATTGTGGTTTGTGATTCAACCAAATTACCTTTTCCATCCATGATCCCTAAAAATTGTGAAATATATAAATACCAACACCCACAAAGTATTTCAGGAAATGCTCAAAGAAATTATGCTTTAGATTTAATAACTGAAGGTCATGTTTATATAAATGATGATGATACTACAATACATCCTAATTTATGGGAAAATATTAAATATTTAAATCATGATCTTATTAGCTTTTCACAAGAATATAAAGATGGTAGATTAAGACTAAAAGGAAATATTTTAGAAGTATGTCATATTGACAGTCATAATTTTATAGCGTCTAAAAATATAATAAAAAGTCATAGATGGATACTTAATAAGTATGATGCTGATGGTCATTTTGCTTCATTGTTAAATAAAATATATGATCACTATGATAAATACACTAAAATATTCATAGATGAGACATTATCTGTATATAATTCTTTAAAATAAAACATAAAAATATGTTCACAGTAACTAAACAATCTTTAGAATTAACTCAAAATATATCTAAAGAAATAAATGATCAAACCTTTCATCATCATTATCATATATTATATGATATAGCTCAAAGTTATCCTAAAGATTACATTGTTAATTATTTAGAAATAGGATGCTTTGCTGGAGGATCAGCATGTTTAATGATGAATCGCCCTTTAACAAATATATTTTCAATAGATTTAGGATATCCTATTTCTCCATCTGTAGTATATGAAAATATTGATAAATTTAATAAATATTCTAATAAGTATAAATATATACAGGGTAACTCTCAAAGTATAGAAACATTAAATATAATAAAAAGTTATAATATTGAATTTGATATTTTATTTATAGATGGAGATCATTCTTTTAATGGGGTTATTAATGATTATAATTTATATTATCAAATAGTAAAACAAGGTGGATATATAGTTTTTGATGATTATGCAGATCATAGATACTCACCAGAAGTTAAAACAGCTGTTGATTATATAATAAATAATAATAATGGTTTTGAAATTATTGGTGCTTTTGGAAATGAATTTGGAGCTAGAGGAGAATGTCCTTCTATGAATTCAGGTCCTTATGAAAGAGAAGCTAATGAATTTGTTATAAAAAAGATATAAAATATGATAAGTGTTGTAATACCTACTTACAAATGTCCTAAGGCTTTAGATTTATGTATAGAATCATTAATAAAAGGACAGGTAAATAAAAATCAAATAATAATAGTCGTAGATGGATTTTATAATATTAATAAAGAAGTGTTAGAAAAATGGAAAGAACATATTGATATATTAAATTTAGAAGAAAATGTTGGATTATGTAGAGGAACTAATCTAGGAGTATATAATGCTCAACACGAACTAGTACTAGTCATTAATGATGATAATGTAGCTGGTAAGAATTGGGATAAACATCTATTAGAATATTATAAACCGGGAATATTACTTACACCTAATCAAATAGAACCAACATATAGTATGTTCAAACAATTTGTTGAAAAAGATTTAGGAAGAGATCCTAAAACGTTTAATCTTGAAAAATTTTGGGAATTTGAAGAAAGTATTAGTATAAATTCAATAGAAGAAACAGGAGGAACATTACCTTTTTTAATAAATAAATATGATTATCTAAAAGTTGGGGGTTGGGATGAAAATTACCCGTTAGGATTAACAGCTGATTGGGAATTTTTTTTAAAATGTCAAATGGTTGGTTTAAAAATGATGAGAACTTATAAAACCCATTTTTACCATTTTGAATCTTTATCTACTCGTCCTGATCCTAAAAAAAGTCATCAAAGAGACATTATGCAATTTCAAGCTAGTGAATATTTTAAATATAAATGGGGTACCTATATTAAACGTAATGCTGAAAATAATTTAAAATATTTATAAATATTCTAATATTTATTATAAAATAAAAAACCATGGCTATAGATAACATAAAACCAAAATTAAAAGTAGACGTAAATAAAAATGATACTAAAAAAGGTATCAAAGTTCAATTCATATTACCTGACCCTATATCAGGGGATGATAAAGCAGTATTAACTCAAAAATTACAAAGTAAATTAAATACTGGTTTAGCACCATTCAGTCTAACAGCTAATACAGATACTGATGTTCCTTATGATAATATTATTGGATTTTTAATTTCAATCCAAGATATTAGATTATTAATAAAAAAAGCATTACAAGGTGAACCAACTGAAGTTTAAATAACATGAAAAGACAAGTCCCAGTTTTTAGATTAATCATGAGAAACGATGCTTCTTATGAAGACATAAAAGAAATTCCAGAAATTAAAAAAATATTGATGGAAGAATTAATTAATGCAGTAAAAGATGGGATTAAAAAAAGACGTGCTAATATATCACTATTTGAAATTAATGATAGTAGTTATATTATTAGTATGAATAAAAAAGAATGGAAACCATCCCTTCAAACAGCATTAAAATATTACGAACAACAAGAAGAATATTATAAATGTTCAGAAGTTAAAAAATTAATAGACTCGTTATGATTGAAGACCTACCAGAAGATGTTAGAGGAATAAAAAATTCCTTTGAAGATATGTTAAAAACTAACTTTATAGTTAGAAGAAAAAAGAAAACAAGTCTAGATATTGAAAGAGAATTATTTGAAAAAATAATAAGATCTTTAGAGACTTTAAATCTTAGATCAAGTATATTAGCAATGGATCTAGATATAGATTTAGTTAAATATGATGAGAAATTTTATGAAGCTATAGATAATCTATTATTATTACATTTTGGAAAAGAAATATCCGAGTTAATATTTTTCTATGTTTATGATAGAATAGATGAAGAGGGTAATATTATATATCTTAAAGATGAAAAAGGTAATGATGTTATTTTAGAAAATACTAGTGATTTATGGTATTTAATTCTAAATATAAAAGATGTTATGACCAAAAAAACTAAATAGTTATGCCTAAAGCAAAACCATTCTCTAAAGAAGATATTCTTAGAGCAATGAGACATACTAGATCTAACAGAGCTGCTGCTCGTTATCTAGGATGTTCATACCAGCATTATAAACCTTATGCTAAATTATTTAAAGTTGATGACACTGATCCAAATTCATTAACTTTATTTGAGACTCATAAAAATCAATGTGGTAAAGGAATACCTAAATTTCTTCCTAACAGACGTAAAGAACCTAATGTTAAAAATCTATTAGAAACTGGTTTAGGATTTGAATCATTTACCACAGAAAAAATAAAATCTCGAATTATATCTGAAGGATATATGAGAGAAGAATGTTATATATGTGGATTTAATGAGAGAAGAGTAACAGATTATAAAGTTCCATTATTGCTTAAATTCATAGATGGAAACAAATATAACTATAAATTTGAAAATTTAGAATTAGTTTGTTATAATTGTTATTTTCTCCATATAACTGATCCATTTACTGAAGATGATATTAGACATATAGAGTCTAATGAAACTGTATTAGCAAAACCTCATACATTTGATTTAGATGAAGCTACAATAGATAATATGAAGGCATTAGGATTATTATAGAGATTTGGATGTCATAATAATCTTTATTATATTTAAATATATTAAGAAATAAAAATTAAAAATATGAGTTTTGAATTAGCAAATAAGTATGCCGAGTTTCAATTACCAAAAGAAACCAAAGACATTATCGTAAAAAGAGGATTATCTCTAAGCGCTGCAAAAATAGCAATGTTTACGGATATTGAGAATGTAACTAATGATGATATTGATTACTATATGTCATTAAAACCGGCCCGAAGGGAAGATGAAAGTTATGAGGATTATAGAAATCGTCGTAAATTCCAAAAAGTTCTAGTTAAACGTAGAACATTACTATATGATTATTCAGTTTACGAAACAAATTAAAAATAAAAATTATAACTCTCTATAGTCTTCTATAGATTCCACATATTTATAATCGATGAAACAAATAACAAAAGCAATTCAAATTGATATTAAAATTCATGAACAATTAAAACAATATTGTAATGATAATGGTTTGAAAATGCAAAAATTAATTGAAAAACTGATTATAAATGGAATCAAAGGAAACAAAAATATATCTAGTAACTAATTGTTATAATGATCCTAATAAAGTTTATATTGGTAAAACTATAAATAGCAGAAAAGCAAACCACAGAATGACATTTGGATCCCAAATAGAATATTATTATATTGATCAAATAAGATCAATTAATAAAAAAGATTGGGAACCATTAGAAACTAAATGGATTCAACATTATATTGGTTTAGGATATGAAGTATTAAATAAGAAGATAAAAGGAGGAAGTGGACCATCATTCCAAACACAATTAACTAAAGATAAAATAAGTAAAGCTTTAAAAGGAAAAAGTAGTCCTAAATCAAAATTTAAGAAAGGGAAAGAACATGGACATTTTGGAAAATCTAAAAACCAAATATCTATAAATAAAGTAATTAAATCTCTTACTGGAGTAAAGAAATCTAAAGAACACATAATCAAAATGTCTTTAAATCGAAGTAAACCAATTTTACAATTTGATTTGGACGGTAATTTAATTAGGGAATGGATTAGTGCTACTGAAGCAGCAAATAATCTAAAAAAACTTAAAAGTAGTATAACCCAATGTTGTAAGGGAAAATATAAAACAGCATATGGTTTCAAATGGAAATATAAATTATTAAATTAAATATAATAAAATATGAACACATCATTTTATCAGGTAAAAGTTCAATTCAAAATTGAAGACGAAAAAGGAAAAGTTAAACACCAAAATGTTGTTTACTTAGTAGATGCACTCTCAGTAACAGAAGCTGAAGCTAGAACTGTAAAGTATTTAGATGATCAAGGTGAAAGTGATTTTGAAGTTAAATCCGCTGCCTCTTCTAAAATCGCAGAAGTATTAAGTTAATATTAAATTAAAAAAGTTATGAAATTATCAAAAGCATTAAAATTAAAAAACAAAAAAATCAACGAATATAACAAAACCGTTGATAGAATGTTAACATGTAATAGTTACGATGTTGATAGTAAAAAATTATACAACGCTCATGATTTATATAGAACGGCAGTTACGTTAAGAAATGATCTTGCTAAATTTAAAACTGCTATTCATCAATCAACTGCACCTATTAGACATTTAATTTTTGAATTAAGTGAATTAAAATCATTCTTAAGTCGTTTAAATCATTTAGATACGACTGAAGGTATTGTTAAGAGCAGAGGTTACGGATCTGTGGAATCTTCAAAATATGATTGTGATATTAAAGAAGAGACTAAAGAAGAATTAATTAATAATCTTCAAGAACAAATTGAAATAATTCAAGAAGAAATTGATAGTTTTAATGCAACGACTGATTTAACAGGATATTAACCATTTTAAAAAACACCGAGTAGTTAATTGATAGATAATAATTGATGTTGAGACAGATATTCCTGGAACTTGATAATGATACTGTATTCAAAATAATCAATACTCAAGGACTCAAAAAATCAATCAATAAAAACTCAAAATTCCTTATCATTCAATATAATTACTATTTTGATATTAATGAAAGGTGTTTTTTAAAATAAATTAGGAATATCAGAGAAATTTTCACACCTTCATCAGGAATTAAAATTTACATATATTTATATATAACAAAAAAACAATGAAACGATTTAATTTACATATTCAACCCCTTTCGATACCTGCCAGTGATACGCAAGTTGAAAGAGGCATGGTATGTAATTGGGATTATAAAAATTTTAATTCAGGGCTAAACGATATTATAGTTGAATAAATAAAAACAACATAAAATATAATTAAGAGCCCTGATCCAAAAATCAGGGCTTCTTTGGTTTGTCATAATAAAGTTATTATATTTAAAACATAAAGATAAAAAGGTTGAGAGGATCAAGGTGGTCGGCAGGTCTGCAAAATCTGAAATAGTGGGTTCGATACCCACCTCAACCTCAGGTGAGTTTTATAAATGCTGTTCTCCGTGTATTAAAAACAGTATTAAAATTGGTGCTCAAGCTAACTAGGTAGAAGCACTGGACTGAAAATCCAGAGGACCCGGTTCGATACCGGGGAGCACCACATGAAAAAACAATTTGAGATGCATTAGGTTTATTAACCTAATCATCATGAAAAAGCTAAAAAAAGCAGAAACAAACAAAGAGTATAATGTATACTTAAAAAATTACAAATGTTATTGTGTAATTTGTAATAAAAGAGCCGGTATATTTAACGCATACTGTGGCCCACAAAGTAAAAAACAAAATAAAAACTGGAAACAGTATAGAAAAACAAAATGGAAATAAAACGAAAGTATAAACATTAATACCCTCTAAGTAAACGAGGGAAATATAAGCCCTCGTAGCTTAGTTGGTAGAGCAACATGCTTTTAACATGTGTGGCGACAGTTCGAATCTGTCCGGGGGTACAAAAATACGGAATAGGCCATGGTGGCCAAAGGGACTCCAAATCCCTAGGAGTGAGTTCGATTCTTACATTCCGTGCTAAAGAAATCGTTCTTTGAATTATGGGGGTGCTTGGAATTGACTGGGCAATTAAAGTATAAAGCAACAAGCAGCTGGATGTACGGTATACAGCTATAAAATGTACGTATCAAGAATAACCGACAACAAGTCAACTTTTACTTTCGAAGATGCAATGTCTTTCGTAGGTGCGGATTTAGCAGTAGCTGCTTAGTCCATTCAGGTTGTAAAGAACCTAGGAACAGAATCTTTACAGATTAGTACAGTAATGTACGCACACTCTTAAGTTTCTTAATTTACAGAGAGTATAATAAGGTTAAATTAAGTGGTGGAATAGACCACCATTAAACGATCGATCCCTTACTGATTAGACTTGTCAGATCTAAGCTTGTAATAAATTGTTTTATGGCTGATGTAACAGGACAGCGGTTCGAATCCGCTCATCTCCACTGACAATAATAACTCTGAGGTCAGGGTTTTGTTGGTACCGAAAGGTATGTGTTTTCAGCGGTTCGAGTCCGTCTATGGTTCCTTAGTTTATCTGGAAAAACACTCGGCTACGAACCGAGAGACAATAGGTTCGACTCCTATAGGAACTACTTAATCATGCCGTGGGTTGAGGTTAACAACATTCTCTCATAAGGAATGTCAATTCGGTTCGATACCGAAACACGGTACAAAAAGTTGGAATATCGAGAAAGTGTTCGTATATTTAAACATAATAAGAAAAACGGGATGTGACAAAATTGGCTACGTGCTCGGTTTGGAACCGAGAGAATGCAGGTTCGAGTCCTGCTATCCCGACAATAGATTTAGTTCTTTGACATCTAGGCAAAAAAGTTGCATCTATAGTTTAACGGAAGAACAAGACTCTTCTAAGGTTTTGGTGGAGGTTCGAGTCCTTCTAGATGCACAAGAGTGGTGTTGACCTGTCTACGACCATAAATGTTTAAAAAACAGCGCTAAACAGTGGAGGGTGACAAACGAGGAGAGACTCGTACATGGGGGTGCATGTTCCAAGGCTTAGGCGACTTTGATTTGCAATCAGAGTGAGGTGGGTTCGATACCCATCATCTCCACAATTATAATGACTTAGAAATAAGTGACGGAACAGACGCTAAGTATGAAATGGAAACCTTTGAAGCTCGTATAAAGGAGTAGATTCGACACAAACCGTACAGCCATTATAATACAGTTCCTTAGCTCAACGGCGAGAGCAGTGCCCTTACATGGCAAAGGTTATAGGTTCGAATCCTATAGGAACTACGAGGAGACTGTTACTAATTCATAGGAGGCGACACGATGCAGCAAGCATAGAATTAGATTTACATAAGCGTGTGTAGCTCAGAGGCAGAGCATTGGTTTTCCAAACCGAGGGTCGAGATTTCGAAATTCTCCATGCGCTCTTAATATTGTCTCATAGTGTAACGGTTAGCACAACTGATTTTGAGTCAGTTAGTCATAGTTCGAATCTATGTGGGACATCTAATACGGTAGGATAAAGCGTAATTGGTATCGCCCCGCTCTTGAAAAGCGGTATCGGGAAACTGGTGTGTAGGTTCGAGTCCTACTTCTACCGCAAAAAATATTCATGGGTAGGTAGGCAACTTATGTGATGCATGTTGGTAACATAAAATGGATTCTTAAATGCCGTTAAACATGCGGTTTAAGAAATGTAATGAATATTTTTATTAAATGGTGTTTATAGTGTTAATGGTTAAGCATGGTAGATTGTGAGTCTAAAGGTATGGGTTCGAATCCCATTAATCACCCCAAAATTGGAAGATTGGCAGAGAGGTATTGCACCGGTTTGCTAAACCGAGGTTGGGTATAAAAGCCCAGGGAGGATCGTTACCTCCATCTTCCGCGATTAAGAGGTGGCGGAATTGGTAGACGCAAGCGTTTACATAGTATGTAGTAAACTATTGAATGCTCCACGAAATCTAAGGTATTAAATGTAAACCCATTTTGGCTTAGTGCATTACAGGTTCGAGTCCTGTCCTTTTAATTATATGTTTATGTAGCTCAATTGGTCGGAGCATCTCGCTGATACCGAGGAGGATGTAAGTTCGAGTCTTACCATAAACACTAAATATATTTGGATGTCATAATAATCTTTAGTATATTTAAATATAGTAAGAAATAAAAATTGGTCTATTAGTGAAATGGCTATCATCCCACCCTGTCACGGTGGAGTAGACGGATCGAAACCGTCATAGACCGCTAAAAAGATAGAAGCAAGATTCACCTGTTGCAGGCAACATAAAGTAAGATTCACAACTTGACTGGTCGTTTCTTCTTATAATGGAAAATGTGGACATTATAAGCTGTCTTTTTAAATTGCCTCTGTAGCTCCAATGGTCAGAGCAGCAGATTGTTAATCTGAGGGTTGTAGGTTCGAATCCTTCCAGAGGCGCAAAATATATCGCGAGGAGAGTGTTGGTTCTCCGGAGGTCTCATAAGCCTACCTTACGCTGGTTCGATTCCGGCCCTCGCTACTAAATTGCGATGATGGTACAGAGACAGTCTCATGAGCTGTATTGGGTAGCACCCCTCCGAGGTTCGAATCCTCAATCGCATCAAATCTTAGGAGTAATTAACCTAAGACTGACAGGTTCGAAACTGTCGGATTTGATTATGGTGTATTGGTGGCACAGTAGAAGTTAGTAAGGTCGTTGTTGACCCCAGGGCGGAAACAGGAATAAGGTTCGAATCCTTATTAGTTAGCTTAAAGAATGGGATAACGCTCAGGGTTAGTCGGACGGTCTGTAAAACCGAACCGCATGAAGTTCAAGTCTTCTCTATCCCACAAAATGACTAAAAAAGCGTAGATAATCAGACATGGAGAGATGTGTCGCAAGGGTATACACTAAGGATAAGCCACCAAAGCTCGACTCTCTAATGGTGTATGAAGAATGTAAACATTAGAAACATTTGGGATTCCTGACAAAGATTATCAGTCATTTTTAAATGGTCCATTCGACTATCGGTTAGGTCGTCAGGTTTTCAACCTGAAAAGAGGGGTTCGATTCCCCTATGGACTACAAATATTATTATAATATGAACATTTGTAATAAATGTAAAAAAGAAAAAGATAATTCTAAAAGAAGATATTGTATTATTTGTACTAAAGAATTATGGAAAAAATCAAACCAAAATAAAATACAAAAGATTAAAGACCTTATATCTAATTTTAGAATTAAATTAGGAAATAAATGTCAAAAATGTAATGAAGGTAGAAGTCATATTTTAGATTTTCATCATATTGATCCTAGCAAAAAAGAATTTGATATTCCTACAATGTTAAGATATTATGGTTTTGGAAATAAAAATATAAAATTAATAGAAGAAGAAGTGAATAAATGTATATTGTTATGTTCTAATTGTCATAGAGATTTTCATTATTTAGAATATAATAATAATATTACAATTAAAGAATATTTAATTATATAAAATACAAGGGGTGGTGGGAACCCAAGAGTATATGATGAATATACACCCACATAACGCGCCTTTAGCTCAATTGGTCAGAGCAGCACACTCATACTGTGAAGGTTATAGGTTCGAGTCCTGTATGGCGCACTTTAAAATAACTATGAGTATGATAAAAACATTATTAAAATTTCTTGGTCTATACAAAGGAACTTTTGAAGTTGTTTATAGTATTAGCAGCGTTTGGAATGTAAGATTTATTGGGGATGAACAATATAATGAACAATATAATGAATATTGTCACTTTGACATATTATATAACGAATACACCGGAAAATATGTTTTAAAAACCAAGGGATATATGCCGAAAAATCATGATATGTATCAAAAACTATTCAAATATATGAGAATGCTAAACGACGGTATGGCATATGTGAAGGGTGGTGAGATTTATGTATATAAAAGTGAATACAGCGATAAATTGAACGGTAAAAGTATTGACGAAATGAATGAGACCGAATGTCAAGCACACCTTAACATCGCAATTGAGAATGAAAATTACGAATTGGCGGAAAAAATAAAACAAAGATTAAAAGACCTTAAATTATAATAGTTTGGAAAAAAGATTAAAAATTGCTGTTATCGCACACGACGGAAAAAAGGCGGATATTGTTGCCTTTATAATGAAAAGATTGGAGTTCTTCAAACAAGTTGATGTTATTGCAACAGGGACAACCGGTAAACATATTGAACACGCTGGTTTAGATGTTAATTGTTTAAAATCAGGACCACTTGGTGGTGATGCGCAAATTGCGTCAATGATTGCCGACGGACAAATATCTGCGGTGATATTTTTCATCGACCCCTTGGATGTCCATCCACATCAAGTTGATGTTAATATGTTGCTTAGGATTTGTAATGTTTATAACGTACCTTTGGCAACAAACTATATGACCGCATCATATATTATTAGAGGATTAAAAAATGAATTAGAATAAAAATAAAAAATACAGTTATGCCAGAATTTTATGTAGATAATGTCGATATCGAACCATATGAGTTCGTACGTGAATGTAGTAAAAGTGAAATTAAAGAGCTTATTACGGAACTTGTTGATAGTGGACACCTTCCAAAATTGGTGTTGAATCAAATTGACACAAGTGGAAATGAAAGACGAAATTCTTCACTTTTGGAAGAAGAGTTTATCGATAAACTGACTTCCCTCTCAAATAAATTTTATTCCATTTCTAAAGAAGATGGAGAAACCCTTGAAACTATTTTTAACAAATATATTTAACCAATAACAATTATGAAAATTAAAAATTTATTATTCGGATTTATTACTTTATCAATATTTTTAACATCTTGTTCTAAAGATGAGACCACTGATAATTTATTGTTGACTAAGACCTCAGAAACAAAGACTGTGGTGTCTTTAAATGGGACAACAACATCACAACCTCTTAAGGCGTACATTTTTATTGAACCAAAGTCGAAGCACCCATTAATTAACGGTTATTTAAAGGCGTTACCATCATTAGTTGCAGGTAAGAGACAATTTCCCGGATTCCAAGGTGTTAACGGTGATTCATGGAAATATAATTTACCTAACTACATTAGTATGCCATTTTGGTCTGATGGAAGATTACCTCAAATAATTGAATCTGAAATTCCTCAAACAAGTGGAGGTGTTGATGCATATGGTAATCCTATTCAGGCGTATAATTTTAAAACAGTAAAGATTGCAAAAAATACGGTAAATGATAAATTCTCTTGGGTTGTGGTGTTAATTCCAATTAACGCAATGAGCAACGACACAAAACGACAAAGAAGAATTCATGTTGTGGAAAAATTAAATACAACAATAAAGTCTTCAACCGTATATACCACAGATAATGTGATATCGGGAACAATTATCAATTATCAAGGAAATCGTATCCCTGCGGGTCAATACAGGGTATATTCTACGTATCCGTCAACGGGCATGAGGATGAATCTGAACTCAACATATGACGTTTATATTAGAGGTCTTAGTAATAATTAATATTTGTTTATTTATTTTTTGGAATTTCGACATATTTATTGTAATATTGTACTATGAAACTGGTAAACAGAAATACGGATTTAGGGTTACTACCGACAACACCAAATAATGGTGATGCGGGTAGAGTTTGCCATCGTTCAGGTGTCAGTATAAGTTGATTAGATAAAATAAAACAACTATATTTAACCCTGAACCTAACAAGTTCGGGGTTTTTAGTTATTAGATGTTCTTTGACATATTGGGTATAAAAATAGGGTGGTATATCAATTGGTTAGATTACCTGGTTTGGGACCAGGAGGTTGCAGGTTCGAGCCCTGCTCACCCTACCAAATAAAATTGCTCAGTTGCCGTAGCGGCCGAACGGTCCAGATTGTTAATCTGGTGTGTAAAAACCATCGTAGGTTCGAATCCTACCTGAGCAGCCGAGAGGGATGGAAAAAGTTTCCAATGTTGTAGTATCGTGAATGGAGTAATCCTGAAGCATAAACAGACAAAAAGAAAACCTAGGATGATTAGATTTTTTTTAACAATGGCAATACTTTTAATCACAACGATGAAAGTATCACCAAACGAAATGCTAGTACGAAGATTACCTGTAGTCCAACAAGACGATATGGTGACTAAAAAGAAATTGTACGAGCAAATTATTAAATTTGGGATTAAATTCCCTGACATTGTCTTCGTACAGTCGATGATTGAGTCAGGTGAGCTAACCTCCAAACTGTTCAAGACAGCGAACAACATGTTTGGAATGAAATTCCCTTCAGTTAGAGAGACCACAGCGATAGGCAAGACAAATGGTGGTTATTCGATATATGAAGATTGGAATTTCGGGGTCTACGACTATTTTTTATGGCAAGACCACATGTTGAGAAACCGTACTGAAATTACGAAATCTCAATATCTTTCGTTACTCGGTAGAGTTTATGCGGAAGACCCAAATTATGTTAGTAAAGTAAAAAAGAAAATTTTGCTGTACCAACATATTTTTAACTAACTTTGTGGGGTGAAATTCCCCACATAATTTGGTCTCATGGTTGAATGGTTACAATACCGCGTTGTCAGCGCGTGTGGTGAGGGTTCGAATCCCTCTGGGACCGCATTTAAAACAAAAAACTCTTTGAAAAGAGAAATATTTTTACTATCTTAATTAGATAATATGTAGGTATGAATCAAAATGATAATAATCAGTATTCAATTTTTCTAAATGAAAAAAGAGTTGACCGTAATAACACACTAACATGGGTAAAAGAGTTGATGTTTTATTGTGGTGATTTAACTGATTTAAATGAGAATGATTGGAGAATTTGTGAAGTTCCCGGTAAAAGAAAAAAAGTAAAATTTCTTGGTTTATCCGAGAATTTAAATTTCCCAATTGAGTATCCTATTAAATTAACAAATGGTCTCACAATTGAAAAATACTGAGTAAGAGATACTCATCAGTTTTGGTACCGTTACTTAAACAATGGTATAGTTGTAGCCTTCCACGATTTTATAGAGGGGGTCATGGGAATAAAGGAGCTGCACACCTCCTCCCAGTAAGTGTGATTTATATTTTCATGTGGTAAGACACTAATGTGTTTGTTTTTAAGAAAACTAAACCGTTAAAATCTACTCATCTGTAATCTCAAGGTGGGGTAAAATGCCTAGGTGGTGGAATTGGCAGACACAACGGTCTTAGAAGCCGTAGGGTGAGGGTTCGAATCCCTCTCTGGGTACAAAAATCGTTAAATATGAAAGGTACACTCATATCAAGTTAAGCGATATCTTGATGACAGCTTGGAAAGACAAGCAAAAATTGTTAGGTGGTGAAATTGGCAGACACGCATACTTGTCTCGTATGTTCAAAATTAGTTAGCTCAAAGAAAGAGTCCCTTGTTTAGGGAGATGGATGATTGAAAATAGTCCACTAATGGAGAGTGAAGGTTCGACTCCTTCCCTAACAGCAAATTATATTATAAATGTAAATAAAATTAATAATGTTATGGAATTTAAAATATTATCATCTGGAAAACCTATTGGAGATGTAATTTCATACATTAAAAATTACATCAAACAATATGAAGATACTCATTTCATTGAGGTAATTATAGGTTCTGATTCTCAAAACCGAAAAAGAAAAACCCAATATGCAACTGTAATTTTATTACATAAAACAGATTATGATTTAGGAATAGGAAAAGGTGGACATGTTCTATATAAAACTGAAATTATAGACAGACCGTACGCTTCTACTGAATCAGAAAGAAGAGATCATAGATCAAAAAGATTATTAAATGAAGCTTGGAAATCTATTGAAGTAGCTGAAATGTTAAGACAGAACGGGATTAATGTTGATGTTATTGACCTAGATATGAACCCGGACCCTAAATATAGATCAAATGATGTATTAGCTCAAGCTACTGGTTGGGCTGAAGGAATGGGATATAAAGTTAGATGTAAACCAGATGCTATGTCTGCTTCTTACGCAGCTGATACTTTAGTTAAATAAATTAGGATTGTCAAGATAATTTTATTATTATTACATCAATAAAATAAGAGGTAGTGAAGCTGTAATTATGATGTATAGATAAATCGATTGCTGAAAAAAGGTTAGTAGTAAGTAGAATCTTATTATTATAAAACACATAATCAGTAACCTTGAAAGACCCGAAACCTCTTATTTTTGTTCTTTGAAATTTAAAATATAAAAAATTAAAAATTATGAGAGACATTGTAATAGATTACATTTATCCGTTATGTGCAATAATGATAACTATTGGAATTTGGGTAATTGCGATTGAATTGGAGAGAATAAGGAAAAAATAGTCAGGATCCTTATCGTATATTAATGGTGTTAAATAATTAAAATAAAGGTTATGAAAACTTATTTAGTAGTTGAAAAAAATATGGACTATAGGCTAGCTAATATTTATATAGTCAATGATATTGATGAATTAATTAGAAAGATATATGAAGATCAATTAGATGAAGAAGGTTATGAAGTTTGTAAAAGATATTTTTATGAAAATCATACAGTATTTATTACTAATGGAGAAATAGTATTATCTGATGAAAATTTAGATATCTAATTAAATAAAATTATATTAATCAGAATTCTCATCATACATTAATAACGTTAAATAATTAAAATAAATAAAGGTTATGGAAGATCAAAAATACACATTAGAAGAATTTATCGATATTCTTAAAACTATCGAATTAATAAACCCGTATCATATTAATCTTAAAGAATCTGGATGTGGTGAATTCCCAGATAGTTATATATTAACTAATCTTGGTGATGGTAGATTAAAAATTCAATTAAAATCAAAGTTATAAAATAAATATAGTCAGGTGGCGGAATAGTAGACGCAAATTGAGAGGTTTTTGGTGGTTGTCTTAGATCTTTAGCAATAATAGCATCGTAAGGCGTAGAAACCGAATCTAAACACACCGTACAGGTTCGAATCCTGTCCTGACTACTATTGTTTGTGGGTATAACATTATTAAAACCCTCGATGTTGGCCTTAAACACCCAGTAGGAAGGTACATTTAAATAAAACATGCAACGGGGAAAGTGTCGACTCGAGAAACGGCAAGTACCAACGAAGGGTAGCGGTATCATTCAAACGCCTCCACGTGGCGATACTGGAAATTGGTAACGAGCCTTGAGCAGGGAAAGCAACCAAAACCAAGTTTGAGAAGTATAGGTAAATGTGGAATATGGGTTCGAATCCCATACAAGAAACATTAAATTAAAACAACAATGAGTGAGATATTTAAACGTATTACAGCAAGTTTAACTCCAGAAAAAAAGGAAGCAATGAAACAAAAAAGAATTGCTTATACTAAATCAAAAACCTTAGAATTTCAACTTGGAGAATATGTTGGAGAATATATTGTTAATAGATTTCTACCAACAATATCTACTGATAGTATACGAACAAATAAATGCATTGAAGTATCAGAAGAAGATAAAGCAACTAATAAACAATTAGAAGAAGATTGGTTTAATTCAACAAAATATGGAAATAATCCATTATCCGAAACTGGAAATAATATAAAATGGGATAAATACCGTGAGCATAGTAGATACCTAGAATCAAAATATCTACCAAAGACTCTTACGTGTTATTTATCTCCCTTAAATATTCAAAATATTGAGGAATTTAAAAAAGGATTATCCCTAACTCTATGGGATTGTGATATATGTCATTATAATATTGAACCTGAAAATATTAAAATATATGATGATGAAGATGGATATTTTACATATATAGAATTTACCTTAGATTAATCAATAAATAACTAAAAATTACTCCCCGTAATTTTGTATGTAATTTCATTTTTACAATATTTATAATAAATAAAATTGTAAATCATGAAAATATCTAACCTATTTAAAGACAATAACGATATTAATGAAAAATCTGTTATTGGTTTCGCAGCATTTATTGTAATGGTTATGGCTATGTGTGTTGATTTATTAACTGGATATTTAGGAAAAGATCTAGTAATAAACGAATTCATCTATAATTCATTCTTAGTAATATGCTTAGGTGCTTTAGGAATAGGATCTATAGATAAATTCATTAATAGAAATAAATCAGACCATAGTGAAGACCCTTCATAAAAATTTATTAACCTATAAAAACATCATCAAACTATGGCAATCAAACAAACCCTACCTGTCTCTTTTAAAGAGTTTTCTAAAGAACCTGTAAAAGCAATGTTATTCATTGTTGTTATAGCAATGGGATATCTTTATGTAGATGGAAAAATAAACTATACTAATCAAATTGAAAAACAAGGAGTTAAAATAGAACTTCTTGAAACTAAAATTGATGTACTAAGTAATCAATTACGTAAATCGGATAGTACCCTAGCTGCAGCAACAGCAAAGATAGCATTATTACAAGAATTAGGAAAAATTAAATAGTTATGAGAGTATTATTGTTTTTATCATTATTTATCATTTCATGTACATCTAATAATGTACATGAATCTAACACAGAGACATTAGACAAAGTAGATTCAATCATCAACCAGAGTAATGAAGGTATAGTAGATGCTGAAATTATAGCTGCAAAATCAGATTCAGCAACTAAAATATATGTAATTAAAAAAGTTCAAGAATTAAAATATTTAAATAATTTAAAGAAAATAAAACAAGTTTCTGTTATTGAGAAAATAATGATTAAAACAGATACTGTATATATTGAAACTAAAAAGAATTTTTGGGGTAAATCAAAAGTAAGTAAAATGATCTCTAAAGATGAAAACTTTAAAGAAGCATATGATACATTAACAACATCAATCGATACATTAAACTAATATAACAAATATCTATGAAACTATCAAATAATTTAGAACTAGTAGAGGTAATCAGAAGTGAATCTGCTAAAAGACATGGGATATCAAACCAACCAACTCCAGAACATATTGCTAATTTTAAATTATTAGCTGAAAAAATCTTCCAACCTATAAGAGATCATTTTGGAAAACCTATTAGAATATCTTCAGGTTATAGATCTAAAGCACTTAATGCTAAAATAGGAGGTTCTCTAACATCACAACATTGTACTGGTGAGGCTATTGATATTGATATGGATGGATCATCTGACGGTATAACAAACGCTGATATTTTTAATTATATTAAAGATAATTTAAACTTTGACCAATTAATTTGGGAGTTTGGTACTGACAACAATCCTGATTGGGTTCATGTTTCTTATGAATCAACCGGTAAACAACGTAAACAAATACTTAGAGCTGTAAGAAAAGGTGGAAAAACAGCTTACGAAGTTTATAAATAATATTATATCTTAATTTTATAAATTCCTTATTATATCCAAAAATAAATGGTTATAGTAAGGAATTTTTTATTTCTTAATCAAAATAAAGTTGTTATATTTAATCAAAATATAAATCATACAAATATATGAATAATGTTGAATATTTAGTTGAAACGTTTAAAATGTGTAATTATTACAAATTAAATAATGATACAGGTGAGGTATTACATGTTAATACATCTACATTATGTATTAATAAATTATATATATCTGATTTAAGTCTTTCAGATGGTAAATTTAAAAATATAAATGAGAGAGAATTTTTAGAACAATTAAGACAAACTATTTGGGATTTAGAGATTTGGCAGTTTGCTTTATCAAAATAAAGTTGTTATATTTAATTATATTAAAAAATAAAGGTTATGATAAATAATATAAATTTAATAAAATCATTACTTAACTTCGAAGATGAAGATGATTTCTATATGCTTTACATATTCAAACGTAAGAAAGATCAACCTGAAGAAGAAAAAGATAACCACCAGTCAGTAAGAACAATACGTTCATATTGTATATCTAGTATAGAACAATTAGATAAAAAATATAATGAAATTAAAATGCTTTGTGAAGTATTTAAGGCTCGTGCTTATATACATGTTCAAAAACAAAATCACAAAGATGTATCTTTAGATATGTTGGTTGATTTAGCTCAACGAATCAAAAGTGGGCAACATAGACAACAAAATCTATTTGATTCTATTGTAGGACAAATGAAGACATTAGAGAAGAGATGGATTATTGATATTGATACTATATCATTGTATGATTGTAAACCAATAATGGATTTTATTGATACATTAAAACCAGTAGGACATAAAACTGAAATGATTATCCCTACAAAAAATGGATATCATCTCATTACAGGGAAGTTTGATGTTATGAAATTCAAAGAAAAATACCCTGATGTAGACATTCAGAAAAAAAATCCAACATTATTATATTATCCTGATAGTTTGGATATTCAAGATTAATATTATACATTTAGATATATTAAAATAAAAAGTTATGAGTGAATTTTGGGAATATTATAAAAAACGAGTTGCAGAAGGTGCTGAAAGATTATCAAAACCACCTAAGGATGTAGATCAACATATACTGTGGTTGAAAGCTTATGTTACTGAGAAAATGGAGAAAGAAGAAATTGCTAGATATGTTGGGGACTCTGACAAAGAAGGCACATTCGGATTTCAGGAAACATTTGTAAATTATTTAATGCATTATGCTTACGAAGCTGGATTAGAGTCTCGTAAATATGAATATACTCGTTCAACTGAAGAAATGAGAAAATCATTAGATAAAATAAAAGATGCATTAGATGATGTAGGATGGATTGATTATCCTGAGTATTAAAACAAAAAGGTTATGACAGTAGATAAAAAAACATTAAATTTACTTAGAAAAGAATTTGTAGGTAAAAGAGTATGTGTTGAGAATAAAGATGGAGTATTTTGTGGTAAATGTGTTTTTATAGGATATAATGAATATCTACCGTCTTTTGGATTTCAAGTTACAGTAGATAGAACTCCTGTAACTAACGTTGAAATTAGAAACATAAGATTATCAGAAGATTTAAAAATGTTTTAAAATGAAATTTTCATTAGATACACTAAACAAATATATAGAGGATGGATTAGTTATAAAACAATCCCACCCAACATTACCTTTATCAATTTATAATTACTCACGTACTTGTCAATTTGATAAAGCATGGGATGAAATTACTTTAAACTGTAGAGGTTTAATTTTGGATGATAAAGGTAATGTTGTAGCTAGACCATTTTCTAAATTTTTTAATATGGAAGAAATACCTGAAAATCATATTCCAAAAGAATCATTTGAGGTATTTGAAAAAATGGACGGTTCTTTAGGGATTATTTTTAACTATAATTTAGAATGGATATTTGCTACTCGAGGTTCATTTACTTCTGATCAAGCAATTAAAGCTAAAGAAATATTCTACAATCACCATGATGACTTACTATTAAGCCGATCTAATACTTATCTATTCGAAATTATATATCCAGAAAATAGAATTGTAGTAGACTATGGTAACGAAGAAAAATTAGTTATGTTAGCAGAAATACATACTGAGTCAGGTGAGGAGTTAGATGTTACATTCAATACGGAATTGGGTTTTAATGTTGTAAAAAAATATGATGGTATAAATAATTTTAAAACATTAAAACAAATGGTAGGTGATAATAGTGAGGGCTTTATTGTTCGTTTTAAAAACGGTTTTAGAATGAAGATTAAAGGGGAAGAATATGTACGTTTACATAGGATTCTAACTAATTTTTCATCTAAAGATATATGGGAATGTCTTAAAAAAGGAGATGATTTATCTAAAATATTAGATAATGTTCCTGATGAATTTGATGTTTGGGTTAAAAATACAATTAGGGATTTAAAACATGCTTATTATCAAATTAATGAATATGCTAGAAAAAAGTATGATTATTTTATGTACGGTAAATATAATGATAAAGAACCTATAACTGATAAAAAAATATTCGCACAATGGGTTTTAAAACAAGAAGGTTATATTCAACCTATCTTATTTAAAATGTTTGATAAAAAAGATTATTCTAATATTATATGGGATATGATTAAACCTAAATACGAAAAACCATTTTGGAATAAAGAAACAACAATATGATAGAAGCAATTTTTCACTTAATAGGAATATGTCCTGATGCTATGATGCATATGGATTTATTAGATTTTAGTCAAATACCAATTATTGATCTAATTAAACTAAATAAAAATGGCCGGTAAAAGTAAAAACAAATATGATATTTATTATTGGATTAAAGATGAAGTTATTCCATCATGTGAACAAGGAAATATAAAACAACATTTAGCCTGTAATAGGTTAATTAAGAATTTTTATAAGATATATGATGATTTTGAAATGCAATTGGTATTGAGACAATATAGTGATAAAAAGTCTAGAATTAAATAGATGAATAAATTAGATAAAATAGATACAGGTCTTCGTGGTAGATTCAATGGAGAACTTTATGTAGATAAAAAAGTGTTTTTTGCCAGGGCAGATGTCCGTAATGTTCTAAGGAGTGTTATAGATTCTCCCGGTTTAAAAAAACACCTTGAAGAAAATAGAAAAAATAATAAAAACAGATGAATAAATTAGATAGAGACTATCAAGCATTATTAAAAGATATTTTAGAAAATAGTACAAAAAAAGAAACAAGAAATGGTGGAACTATTAGTGTGTTTGGTCGACAAATCCGTCATAAAATGAGTGAGGGATTTCCTTTACTTACAACAAAGAAGATGTACTTCAAAGGTATTGTAACTGAGTTACTTTGGTTTTTAAGTGGCGATACAGATATTAGGTACTTATGGAAACATAATTGTCATATTTGGGATGGGGATTGGTATAAAGCATATTCAAAATCATGTTCATCTCCATATTCATTAGAAGAGATGATTAAATTTGGAATTGAGTGGGAAGATAATCCTCGACACTTCCATGAGTCTATCTGGGAGTTAGGTCCAATCTACGGTAATCAATGGCGAGATTGGGGTGGTAGACAAACTGATGGGTTTTATGAATACGAATCTAACAACTACAGTGAACATATAAAAGGTATAGACCAAATCCAAAACCTAATCAACGACCTTAAAACAAATCCGGACTCAAGACGATTAATGGTTAATGCTTGGAATGTAGGTGAATTAGACCAAATGGTGTTACCACCTTGTCATTATGGATTTCAAGTTTATACAAGAGATCTGAGTGTTAAAGAAAGACTATTTTTTGTTAACAAAAGTGATGATGAATATAATAAAGCATTATCTAATGAAGAACAATATAAGTCTATTGGTTTAGATTTTGAATTGGCATTGACTAGTAGAATGAATGAATTGAATATCCCAACTAGAGCAATCTCTTTAATGTGGAATCAACGTTCAGTAGATACAGGTTTAGGATTAGGTTTTAATATAGCTAGTTATGGGTTGTTATTAGAAATAATAGCTAAAGAAGTTAATATGGTTCCTGATGAACTTATAGGAAATTTAGGAGACGTTCATCTATATAGAGACCACATCGAACCTATTAAAGAGCAATTAAATAGGGAACCATTTAATTTACCTCTATTAAAAATACACGGTAATGTTGATGATGTTTCTCATTATGAAGTTAGTAATTTTGAATTAATTGGTTATCAATCTCATCCTACTATTAAACTTCCATTATCAAACTAGTAGAAAATAGATTTTTCACATATTTATAATCAACGGAATGTTGATAGACTTATGGAAAATTATTATTTATATTATCATAAAAACCCAATCACCAAAGAATTATTTTATATTGGGATAGGAACAAATAAAAGAGCATGGAATTTTATTTCTGGGAGAAATTCTCATTATAAAAATTATATCAAAAAACATGGAGAACCCATAGTAGATATAATTAAAGAAAATCTTACTAAAGAAGAAGCATGTTCTCTTGAGATGGAATTTATAACTAAATATGGAAGAAAAGGAATAGAACCTGGTGGTATATTACTAAACAAAAGTATTGGGGGGGAAATTATTGCTTTAGGAAATAAATTTACTGAAGAGCAAAAACAAAAAATAATTCAAGCTAAAACAGGACAAAAATATAATATACCTGAAGGAAGAATCCATGGTAGTAAGGGTAAACCTAAGCCTGATGGATTTATGGATGAAGAACTAAAAGAAAAAATTAGTAAAGCTAATAAAGGTAAAAAACATACCAAAATTCATAGTAATAAAGGTGTACATATCTCCGAAGAGACTAAACAAAAAATAAGTAAAGCTAATTCTAAACCCAAACCTCCAGGATTTGGAAATTTGATTAAATCAAGGATTGATCATAAATTGATAGGAGAAAAAAATAGTAAATCTATCCTTCAACTTGACCAACAAAATAATATAATTCAGGAGTTTAAATCTATTAAAGACGCTCTTGAATATTTTGAAAAATCAATTAATAATTCTTGTATAACAGCTTGCCTAAAAGGAAGACAAAAAACAGCTTTTAGTTATGTTTGGAAATATAAAGAATAGTTATTATATTACATCAATTAAAGCATCATTAAGTAACTAATTATGAATGTTGATAAAATATTTGAATTGTTAAAAAATTCACCATCACCTGGATCTACAGATTTAGATTCACAAATACAATATATGAAAGTTATGAGTGAAATAATAGTATCTCCTCTACATATTGCAATATTTAATTCATTAAAAGAATTAAAGGGTATTAAACAAAATCAACTCAATGAGAATACCAAGAAAAAAGAAAAAGCAAATTCCTAAAAATACACCATATTGTTATACATCTGGTAAAATATGTCCATTCTATACAAGAAAGGCATATAATGAAATGAATCCAACACCTAGTTGGGTTGATGTAGAATTTTTAGAGGAATATGGTGATATCAAATCAGGATGGTGTAAGTTGGTTAAATATGAAATAGATGACCAATGTAAAAGTTGTAATATAGGTGGGTATTATTAATAGTTGGATATTCAAAATAAATTTATTATATTAAGGTTATGAAATTAGTATTAATAAGTGATACACATAGTAAACACAGGTATGTTAATGTACCTGATGGAGATATTTTAATTCATTCTGGTGATTTCAGTAATATTGGTAACCCATATGAAGTAGCAGATTTTCTAGATTGGTTTTCTTCTCACCCTCACCAATATAAAATTTTCATAGCTGGTAATCATGATCTTTCATTTGAGAGGAAAAAAACACAAGCTGTAAATTCCTTACTATTTGATTTAGATTTAAACATATTTTATTTACAAGATAGTGAAGTAACTATTGATGGAGTTAAATTTTATGGAACACCATGGCAGCCTGAATTTAATGATTGGGCATTTAATTTACCTAGAGGTGAAAAACTAATTGAAAAATGGAATAAAATACCTTTAGATACTAATGTACTGATAACTCATGGACCTGCTTTTGGATACTTAGATTATAGTATATATAGCAAAACTCCGGTTGGTTGTGAAGATTTATTAAATAGGATAAAAGAAGTAAAACCACAAATACATGTATGTGGACATATTCATGATGGTTATGGAGTTAAATATGATGAATATACTACCTATTTTAATGCCTCTATATGTGATGAATCTTATAAACCTAATAATACACCTTGGGTTGTACATATAGATGAAGATAGTAAAAAAATTAAAGATTACTATCAACATATTTGATATATCAAAATAAATTTATTATATTAAGGTTATGAAAAAAGAAAAAATATTAGTAGAGTATTCAATTAATGATAATACTGTTAGAATATCTAAATCAGTTTATTTAAATTATAAACCAAAGTTTTCATTTGAGTTTTTAAACAATAACAATCAATTGAAAATAACCACTAATTCTACTCATAGAACCATATCAGGAGCTATGAGAAAATTTAATAAAGCCGTTAAAGCTTTAAAACAAGGAACAAATATAAGATGAAATACAGAATTAAAATAGAAAAATTTGATTTCAACCATAATATACTAACCCAGAGTCAGGTTGAAATCAATGAAGAAATATTTAATAATATTCCTCTTGGATTAAATAAAGAAGATATTTTTAAATTACATTTTGAACAATTATTAGAAAGACAAATAAAATACGAAAATGAGCAAAATAAGTCCATATAAATTAATGATTAGTAGTGACTTCTACTGAACTATTGTCGCTTTTCCAAATTATTATATATTTATTGGAAACGCGACTGTATGAAAATAGGAATTTATAAAATAACTTCTCCATCAAATAAAATATATATTGGACAATCTATTAATATAGAGCAAAGATGGAAAAAGTATAAAGATTGGATTAATCATAATCAACCTAAAATATATAGATCTATTATTAAATATGGATTTGAAAATCATAAATTTGAAATAATTGAAGAATGTGATGAAAATTTGTTAGATGATAGGGAAATTTATTGGAAACAATATTATATTAATTTAATAGGGTGGAATAATTGTTTATTTTGCCAGTTAAAAGATGGTAAAGGAGGAAGAAGATCTGATGAAACTAAATTGAAAATATCTATATCTAATAAAGGTAGAATATTTTCTGAAAAATCTAAAATGAAGATGAAAATATCAAGAAATAAAAGGATTATATCTAAAGAAACAGGGCAAAAAATAAGCCAAAGTAAAAAAGGTATAAAAGTAGATTCTATTTTTACTTCTGAAAGAAATAATAAATTAAAAAAACCAATAATGCAATTTGATTTAAATGGATTTTTAATAGCAGAATATCCTTCATATATTGAAGCTAAAAATATAACAGGAATAAAATCAACTGAAGCTTTAAGAGGAAAATGTAAAACAGCTGGAGGATTTATATGGAGAAAAAAAGAAGATTTAAATGAGAATAATTACAGTTTTGAACATAAAAAATTAAAAATAAATGGATTATAACAAAAAACAAGCAATAGTAGAATTATACAAAGCTGTCCAATCAGAGGGTTCTAAAAATGGTATTCCCCATATCATATTGAGAACAACAGGGTGTACTCATAGATGTTGGTTTGGTGAAGGTGGTTGGTGTGATTCATGGCATACTAGTATCCACCCTGAAAAAGGAATATTTACTCTTAATGATGTTAAAAAATATTTTGAAGATAATAAAGATATTAAATATTTAATGCTTACTGGAGGGTCTCCTACCATGATTGGAAATTTATGTAATGAGATCGTAAAAATATTTAAAGATATCCATGGTGGTATAGATGGGGATGGGTTTATAACTATTGAAACTGAAGGTTCTCATTATATTGAAACTGATTATCCTATTGATTTAGTTTCTATATCTCCTAAATTCTCAAATTCTATACCTAAATTAGGAATATTAACTCCATTAGGGTCAGTAGTTGATCAAAAATTTATAGATCAACATAATAAATTTAGATTAAATAAAGATATAATATCTAAATTAATACATTATCATAAAGATTATCATTTTAAACCTGTGGTTAATCCTATTGAACAACATGAAATATGGAATGAAATTGAAAAATTTAGAATTGAACTAAATATCCCTAAACTAAAAACTTGGATAATGCCTCCCGGGGATTCTAAAGAAGAAATCATAAGAACAATGCCCATGGTTATAAGTTTCTGTGGGGAGAATGGATATTGTTATAGTGGAAGAGATCATATTGTAGCATTTGATAAACAAAGAGGAGTATAAAACAATTAATATAAAGGTTATGATTTATAAGTATAATAAAAATAAGTTAGTATTTGAAAAAGTATTAGATCAAATTCTAATAAAAGGAAGTATTATAGTATTACTAGTATCGCTTATTACCGGTATTATTGGATATAATTTAGGTAAAGGTATTTTATTAGCTAATGTTTCACCTAAAGAAAAAGTTATAGTAATTAATAGATTAGATCCTTTTAGAGTAGATAGTTTAAAAAGTTATTTAGAACAATTAAATGTCAAATTTGCTGATATAGTATATGCACAAGCACAATTAGAAACAGCAGGTTTTAATTCTAATATTTTTAGACAAAACAATAATCTGTTTGGGATGAAACAGGCTATGAGAAGGACAAGTACTAATAAAGGTGAACAATTCGGTCATGCATATTACGATACATGGAGAGAATCTGTTTTAGATTATGCATTATATCAATGTAAATACTTATCAGATATAAAAACTAGAGAAGAATATTTACATTACTTAAAGCAAAATTATGCTGAAGATCCTAATTACTATATTAAACTTCTTAACATTTTAAATAAAAAATAAGATTATGGAACCGGAAAAAGACATGTTTGAACAATGGGAAGAAGAAAGAAGAAATAAGTTATGGATTGTAAGAAAATTAGAATTTATAAGATTCTGGTGGAACCAAGAAGCAAGATATTACCATAAGCATGTAATAAATGGTATTAAAAATATACAATATTGGTTCCCTATAATATGGAAAGACCGTAATTGGGATTCTTATTATATCTTTGAGATACTATCTCATAAGATTAAGGCACAAGCTAAATATATTGGAGATAACGACCGTCATACTAGGGCTAAAAGAGATGCTGAAATTATGATGACTTGTGTTAGATTAATGAAACTAGTACAGGAAGAATTTTACAGCTCTGAATATTCTGACTATCATAAAACCAAGCATTGGGGCGAAGATATTGAAGATAATCCAGGATATAGTATATGGAAGTCTAGAATATTAGAAGAAAATTTCGATGATTATTTTAAAAAATATCCATTGATTTATAAGAGAGTTATGAATGGTGAAGGTCCATTTAGTCTTGAAGGTAGAGAAGATGATAAACAGGTAGTTGCAATGAATATCTCCCATATTAATCATGAGAGGGCAAGAAAATTACTTTTTAAAATAATGCAAGAGAACATCGAAAAATGGTGGAACTAGTAAATTTTATCTAAGTATTCTTCCTTTATAAATTCCTTACAATCATCCCAATATTTCTTATCAACTTTATGATTAAATCTATTAAGCTTAGATATATTATCAAAAGCTGATAAGGGATGAAGGTTTGATAAGTTATTAACTATGTGGATTGGGGTTTCGATTTTAAACCACGAAAGAGGTATTTTATGATCAATGTGAATATTACCCCAATCCATACCTTCTTTAAATTGGTTTTCTATATGAGTTTTAAATACAAGATTTGAATATCCTAAAACACTTTCTGTTTTATCTTTCTTAATATAGTTATTAGATTGAACATAACGATTAACTAATCCCCTCCAAAGTATTATATGAGGGTTATTTAAAGCCCATTTGGGATTATAAGTTTTATTATACTCAAGATTATAATCTAATATTTTAACTTTATTATTTTTATTATAATTTGCTCTATATTCTCTTTGGCAAGATTTACATTTATTATTAACCTTAAAAGAACATTTATCATTTTTGATAAAATTTGTAAGTGGTTGAGTTGTATTACAGAATACACAATTTTTAGTAACTATTTCCCTGATATTATATTTAATATAAATATTGAAAAAATAAAGAAAGGTGGGATTAATTTAAAAAAATTTGGAAAATCAAATATAATTTCATATATTTAGATATTAATTAAAATAATAAAGGTTATGAAAAACATACATTTAATACCAACAGACAAACCAAGTAGATTATGGAAAAACAATCTACTACAAGGTAAATTAGAATTATCAAAAGAAGCGTTACCATTTAATACAGCTCAAAACCTGTACATCACTTCTGATGAAGAAATTAAAGAGGGAGATTGGGTTATAACTAATAATGGATTATTAGCAAAAGTAATAACTGAACTTACTTGGCATTTTATTAACTCTAAAAAAATAATCCTAACAACAGACCCAGACATAATCAAAGATGGTGTACAATCCATTGATAATGAATTTTTAGAATGGTTTGTTAATAATCCAAGTTGTGAGGAAATTGAGGTAGTTGATGATACTTTTACAGTTGGTGAAATGTCTAAACTTCCATTAGGAACAAGAAATCATAAATACAAAATAATCATTCCAAAAGAAGAAACTAAACAATCCGTTAAAGACTATGAACAACAGGGTTTAGAAAAATATTCACATGAATTAGAACCTAAACAAGATTACGAATACATAGGAGAATGTAAAGGTAATGATGGTAATGGATGCTTTTTAGATAATTGTGGACACGATTGTGGATGTTTTGTTAGAAAACCTAAACAAGAAACACTTGAAAAAATCTACTTTAAAAATATTGAAGAATATGCAGATTCTCAATTCAATAAGCAAGAAACAATTGAAGAAGCTGCTAAGAGACATACAAGACTTCAATATCCTATGGGGGTTGAAGAAGAATACCCTATAAATGATTTCATAGCAGGTGCTAAATGGCAAGCTAAAAAAATGTACAGTCAGGAAGAAGTTATTGAGTTGCTTAAAAAAGCACCAATGGTATTCACTGATAAGTGGTTTGAACAATTTAAAAAGAAATAAGTTTAAATGTCGCAATTAAAATCGTATATTAAGGTATAAATTAAAAAATAAAAATTATGAAATTAATGTATTTAATATTTTCAGTACTAACAGCTAAAATTGGATATGCAATTCATGGTAGCATATTCTGGGCTATAATGGATTTTCTTTTTACTCCCTTTGCTTGGATAAAGTGGATTTTATTAGAGGAAATTAATATTAATATTATTAAACAAACATTTTCTTGGTTCTTCTAAACAATGGATAATATTCGTGATAATGCTATATATGAATCTCAAATTCAGCAATTGAGAACTGAAGTATCAAAATTAGAAGATATTATTAAAACCTTAAAAAAAAGTAAAAAATATTTATCTTGGAATGATATTGATATATTAGTTGATAATTTAGTAAAACAAATATCATCTGCTCCTATTAAACCAAAATATATTACTGGTTTATCAAGGGGTGGTTTAATACCAGCTGTTTTGTTATCTCATAAATTAGATATTCCTTTTATATCTGAACATTTAATAAATTCATTACCATCAACTATAGATTTGTTAATTGTTGATGATATTGCTGATACAGGAGAAACATTAAATAAATATAAAAACAGTTTAACAGCTGTATTACATTATAAATTTCAATCTGAACATATACCAACATATTATGCTTCTGAAACTAATGATGAAGATTGGATAATTTACCCTTGGGAAAAATATGATGCTGAACCTATTCAAGATTATTTAAAATGACAGATTTTGATCCTGAAAGTTATGAATGGAGAGTAAACAATTTACTTTCTCTAATTAAGAGACAAAATGAACAACAAAAGAAAGAAGATGCTTGGTTGGGTAATCAAAAATTTATTTCTAAAACTAAAAAACCAAAGAAAAAAACTAAATCTCAACTAAGAAAAGAACAACTTCAAAAATTAAAATCTCAAATTCCAGAATTAAATAATATATCTAAATTTTTTAATTTTTAATATCAAAATTCTTTTATGATATTTAAGATATGAACGGATATAAAGCAATAGAAGAAAATGGTAAATGGTTTATGAAGGGTAAAGATTTAAAAATCGAAACCCCTAATAAAGAATATGCTGAGGTGTTAAGTAATATATTCCCTAATATTGAAATTACAGATCCTAACTTCAAACCAGGAAGAAGGAAAAAATCTTTGTAGTATCAAAATAATCATCATATATTAATATTGTTAAATTAAAAAATAAAGGTTATGAAATATACTATTAATTCCTTAGTACCACCAAGAATATTCCATGGTTTATATAATAAAACTTATATATTACCTCATTGGGTTGAAGTGCCAACTAATACTACTGATGATCAAATAGTATGGATCAAATACGAATCTAAACAAGAACCTAATATAAGTCAAGAAAATAATATTTGGAAATTTAAATCTTCAAATGGGGATGGGGAATATGTAGTTAAAAGAAACGGTTTTAAATATAGTTGTAATTGTAGTGGATTTTATAGAGTTAAAGATCGTGAACAAGGTTGTAAACATGTTCAACAAGTAAAAAAAGACATGGAATTTTAATTATCCCATGTCATTTTGTAATATTTATTATCGCCAAATAAAAATAATACGATGATAAATACCACATATATTTATTTCCTTCATAAAGGTAATAATATTCCGTTTTATATAGGGAAAACAGTTAATATCCAAAATAGATTAAAAGATCATAAATGTAAATATAAATCTTCTATTTATTTAGAGATTTTAGAAGAAGTTCATTCATTCGAATGGAAATTTTGGGAGGAATGGTATATTAATTTATTTTTTTCTTGGGGTTTTGATTTAGAAAATAAAACTCGTAAAGGAAGAGGACCAGGAAATAGATCCTGTACTTGGGGAAATAAAATTAGTCAATCTTTAAAAGGTAAAACTCCTAAATGGAGTGAAGAAGAAATTAAATCAAGAAAAACAAGATTAAAAGGTAAACAATTTACCCTAGGTTATCAATATACAGAATCTCAAAAACAATCTATAACCGAAGGTAGAAGACAAATCTATCACCAATACGACTTAAAAAATAATTTTATTCAAGAATGGTATGCTACTAAAACTGAAATAGCTTTATATTTTCAAAAAGATCAATCTAACTTAACACACCATTTGAAAGGAAGACAAAAAACCGCTTTTGGATTTATTTGGAAAGAGTCACAATCTAATTAGTATATTAACGATATGAGTATTAAAGATCATACTGAAATAAAACCATTATTACTGACTAAATCAATATTAGATCAAATATATAATAATGTTGAGCGTTCTCTTAACTTTAAATTAAGTACTAAAGGTAAAAAGATATTACGTAAAGATATTAATCGTTATTTATTAATTAATAATAATGATGTTAATAAAACCTTAGAACATTTCAAAAATTATAAAGAAAATCTTAAAAAAATATATTTAGGATATTCAGAAGAAACATTAAATAACTTGATTATTTACTTATATAAATAAAATAATGATACAAATAATATATGGAATGTTATTAGGAGCATTAGCTCAAGCTTTAATATTCTTCCAGTTACAAGGTCAATTTAAATTTGATTGGGTTAGAGAACATCCGTTTATAATGGCTTTAATTGGTATACCTGTATCATATATGTTTATTTATTCATCTAGGTTTTTAGTAGGTGCATTTGATGGACAATTATGGCCCAGTAGATTAATAGGTGCTGGTATAGGAATAGTAATATATACTTTAATGGCTAGGTTATGGTTTGGAGAACCAATAACTTTGAAAACCGCAGTCTGTTTATTATTATCAATTATAATTATATTAATTCAAATATTTTGGGAAAATTAAAAAATAAAAAAGTAGTAGATATAGAATATAATTATATAGCTATGGATTCTACATTACATGTATTTGCAGGATATAAAAATGGATATCCATTTTGGGACATGAATGTTGAATTAGCAAAAGAAATAACAGGGGAAATACATTTAAAAACATTACAAAGATGGTTTCCAAATAAAATTATAGAATTAATTAGAGTAAAACAATGAAAATAATATTACAAGAAGGACAAAAACTATTCTTTACATCTGATACTCATTACAATCATAAAAATATCTGTAGAGGAGTAAGTGAATGGAAAGGAGGAGTTGACAAGACTAGAGATTTTCAAACTCTAGAACACATGAATGGAGCTATTGTCGATGGAATAAATAAAAAAGTAGGTCAAGATGATATTTTAATACATCTAGGTGATTGGTCTTTTGGTGGGTTCGAATCTATAGCTGAATTCAGAGATAGAATATTATGTAAAAATATTTACTTAATATTTGGAAATCATGACCATCATATTGAAAAAAATAAAGGGGATGTACAAGATTATTTTATCAAAACATCATATTACGATGTTTTAGAAGTAGTTGATTCAAATAAAAATAAGTACAGTTTTGTATTATCTCATTACCCAATATGTAGCTGGCATGATATGAATAAAGGTCGTTACCATTTATTTGGTCATGTTCATCTACCAGAATCTCAAAAAATAATGAGAGGTAGATCAATGGATGTTGGTATGGATGGAAATAATTACACACCATATGAATTAAGAGAAGTAATTAATTTACTAAAAAGTAGGGAAATCAAAACTAATATCATACCTTTAGATCACCACGAACAAGAAGTAAGATAGAATATGATAAAAACAATTTTTTTAACCCCGTTATTAATATTAGTAGAGATATTAATATTTAATATAATTGTAGATTTAGTAAGACAGCCATCTGATATAGCTGTTTTAGTTGGAGTAGCACTTATATGTGCTTATTTAGCCGGAAATTATTACTTAGTAAATTATTTTATAAACAAATTAAAAAACAAATAAAAATGAAAAAAGCAATTTTAATCGCATTAGTATTATTTACAGGTTTAACAAGTTGTACTCGGATTGAAGGCGGGTATGAAGGAATTTTAATTAAACAGTATGGTAGTGATAAAGGAGTACAAGATGTATCTTTAGTTACTGGTAGAGTTTGGTATAATCCATGGACTGAAGATGTTGATCAAATTCCAACATATGTTCAAACTATTGATTATAGAGCATTTACAGTTAATGCAAAAGATGGTAGTTCATTCACAGTTGATCCAACATTATCATTTAGTGTTGTTAGAGGACAGTCACCTAAAATCTATCAAAAATATAGGAGAAGTATTAGGGAAGTAGCTGAATCTACAATCTTAAATTATGTTAAAGATTGTTTTAGATTACAAATGAACAAATATACTACAGACGAAATAGTATCCAACAGAGAAAAATTTGAAAATGATGTTCAAAACACTTTATCTTCAGTTTTAGAAAAAGAAGGATTTCATCTTGAACAATTAACCAGTGGTTTAGCATATCCTAAAACAATTGTAGACGCTGTAAATGCTAAAAATAAAGCAATACAAGATGCTATGATGGTTGAAAATCAATTAAGATTGGCCGAAGCACAAGCTAAAAAATTGTTAATTCAAGCTGAAGCTGAAAAGAAAGCTAATGAATTAAGACAACAATCATTAACACCATTATTAATTCAGCAAGAATTTATTAAGAAATGGAATGGTAAAACTCCATTATATGGAAATTCACCAACATTATTTAAAAACATTCATTAAGAATGGTTAGTCAGGTGGCGGAATTGGTAGACGCACTGAAAGGTAGGTACGGTATGGAACCCGATTAAATAATCCTAAATACAGGTTCGAATCCTGTCCTGACTACTAATAAATTAAAGTTATGAAATACAGGGTTTGCGTAGAAACTATTTATGGATCATTTGTGGTTGAGGTTGTTGCAGATAATGAAGACCAAGCATTCGATATTGCTTGTGAAGATATTAAGGAGGAGATTGATTGTGCTAAAATTGGTAGCATAGATCCAATTAATTAAATAAAAGTCAGGTGGCGGAATTGGTAACAATTCATGGGCTATTAGGAATGCTGGAAACGGTAGATAGAGAGATTCTTAATGCAGGTTCGAATCCTGTCCTGACTACAAATATGGATTATCAAAATTAAATTCATATATTACCATTATGAAAAGGAACATATATTTAGATGATGTTAGAACACCAATCGATAAAAGTTGGTTAGTTGTTAGAAATTATGATGATTTTATTAAAACAATTGATGAAATTGGATTAAAAAACATAGATACTATATCTTTAGATCATGATTTAGGTGATAGTGCAATGAATGAATGGTTATATAATACTACTAAAAACTATACTATTAACTACGATAGTATTACTGAGAAAACCGGTTATGATTGTGCTAAATGGTTAGTTGAAAAATGGTTAGATGGTGAACCAGTTGTTACTGTTTATACCCATTCCGCTAACGCTGTTGGCAGCGCTAATATTATGGGCTATATCAACAACTATAGACACTTGATTAAATGGCCTCAAAATTGTGTTAGAGTACAAATTCCACACACAATTTAATGAAAATAATAGTTATAATTCTTAATTGGTTAATTAAGCGTATTGGAGATGCGCTACATAAACATAATTTATATGAATAAAGTATTAATAATCCTCAGAGGACTTCCAGGTGCCGGTAAGAGCACATTTGCTAATTATATATTTTCAGATAATATATTTGAAGCTGATCAATATTTTTATGATGAAGATGGAAGATATCATTTCGATGCTACTCAACTCCATAATGCTCATAAGTGGTGTCAGTTGAGAGTTGAACATGCTATGGAGGATAATGAAGATGATAATACAGTATTTTCAGAAATTGTAGTTTCAAACACATCAACAACTGAAAAGGAATTACAACCATATCTTGATTTAGCAACTAAATATGGATATCATGTTATTTCTTTAATCATAGAAAACAGACATGGTAATAAATCAGTACATAATGTACCTGATGAAACTATGGATAAAATGAGAAAAAGATTCAGTATAAAATTGTAGAATCATAATTAATTTATTATATTTAATTATTAAATAAGAAAAAATGGACTCTTTAGAAAAATACGAATTAGTAAATAAATGTGAAACAGCTGAAGAATTATCAGCAGTAATTTTAAAATTCACAGATCCGGAAACTAGATTAATTTTAGGGAGGTCAAGATTCTTTAATGGAGATGTAATGGCTGAAGCAGCTTTTAAAGTTATTAATGAAAATTTATCACCTAATTTATTAACTAGAGAATTTGGAATTAGACAGCAAGCATTGTATATAAAATATTATAATAAATAAAAATGGAAAGAAAATTAGCAAGTATTAGAACAATTAATGAAATATTACCTATAGAAGGGGCTGACAATATTGAATTAGCAGTTGTTGATGGATGGAAAGTAGTGGTTGCTAAAAATGTAGGTCATAAAGTAGGTGATAGTGTGATTTACTGTGAAATTGATTCATTTTTACCTATTAAAGATGAATTTGAATTTTTACGTAAGAGTTCTTATAAAAAATTATCCGATGGAACTGAAGGTTTCAGATTAAAAACAATCAAACTAAGAAGGCAAGTTAGTCAAGGATTACTTATCCCCGTAGATGTTTTATTACAATATGGTGTATCATCAGATGATGTATATGAAGGATTAGATGTTACAGATTTATTAGGTATTATTAAGTATGAACCACCAATTCCAGCAGAATTAGCTGGTAAGGTTAAAGGTAATTTTCCTTCATTCTTAAGAAAAACAGATGAAGAAAGAGTGCAAAATTTAACTAAATATTATGAATCATATAAAAAACATACATTCTACATAACTGAAAAATTAGATGGTTCATCTGCAACTTTCTATTATAATAATGGAGTGTTTGGTGTGTGTTCTAGAAATCTTGAATTAATTGAATCTGAAGGTAATACATTTTGGAAAGTTGCAAAGGAACTTGATCTTGAAAATAAAATGAAAGAGTTTGGGACTAATATCTCAATACAAGGTGAATTAATTGGAGAAGGTATTCAAGGTAATCCATATAATATTAAAGGACATACAGTTAGATTCTTCAATTTATTTGATATTGATTTACAAGAATATCATAATTTATCAATGTTTGAGACTATTATTAAACAACTTCAATTACAAACAGTACCTATTTTAAATACAAATTTTAAATTACCTGATACGATAGAAGAATTATTAGTAATAGCAGATAGTAAATCAGTTTTAAATCCCAATTTTGATAGAGAAGGTATTGTTATTAGAAGTTTAGATAGAAAAATATCTTTTAAAGTTATTAGTAATAAATTTCTACTAAAGGAAAAATAAATTTGCTTTATCAAGATAATATTCATATATTTAGGTATATTAAAAAAAAGTTATGTGTTTATATACAAAAAATTCAATAGAAATAACAGAAAAAAATATTCTATGTTTTAAAGTATCTTTTACTGATAGAATTAACATTTATAGTTTTATTTCACAGTTTAAAGAATTTAAATATTTACCTCATAAATTAAATTCACTTGATGTTTTTTCTAAAGATAGAGGGTTTGATATTGATGTTTGGGAAAAAGGTTATCACTCATATATTAATAATCCTAAAAATAGATGGTGGGAAAAAACAGGTCTCTTCATTATTCCTAAAAATAGTTTAATTGTTAAAGGTTCAGACAATGATTCTAATTTATCTGAAACTAATGCATATGTTTCTGACCAAATAATTTATGTTGGTCCTAACGATTCATTAATTGCATATTATAGGTTATTAAAATATCTACCAACCAAAGAAGTTTTAAAACAATTTAAAGAACTATATCTAAAATGGAATACCAAGAAATAGAAGGAGACTTAATCAAATTAGCACTAGAGGGTAAATTTGATGTTATTACTCATGGCTGCAACTGTATGTGTACTATGGGTGCAGGAATTGCACCACAGATGGCTAAAACTTTTGGATGTGATAAATTTGATTTAGAAAATATTATTTATCAAGGAGATATCAATAAATTGGGTCAAATTGAACATAGAAATTTTTACATTAAAAATAATAAAATTCATTTTTTAGAAAAATTTAACCAAATTAACCTTAGTGTAGTTAACTCATATACCCAAATGTTTCCAGGTAAACCATCTCCAGGTTGCCAGATTCCATTAGATTATGAAGCATTAACATTATGTTTACGCAAAATTAACTATATATTTAAAGGTAAACATATTGGATTACCACTAATAGGTTGTGGTTTAGCAGGAGGAGATTGGAATTTAGTTAAAAAAATAATTCAAAATGAATTAAAAGATATGGAAATAACTGTTGTACATTATAAAAAATAAAAATTATGGAAATATTATCAACAATATTCGTGTATTCTATCCTATATGTTATTATTATTATGTTATTAAGGTTAATTATTTTTACCTTAATAACTGTTATTTTAAACATAGATAGTAAGAAATATAGTTTAAAAATAAAACTACCAATTCCAAAAAAATATAAAACAAAAGTAAATCCGATATATGAAATATCGTTTAGTTATTTAAGTGATTATTATTACATCCATAAACACTCATTAGGATATGAGGAAAATGAATCTTTAGGATTCTTTTCTTTTATTTTAATACCATACCCTATAAAGATTGAAACTTATCAATATAATCAAGAAGAAGGTTTGTTTTTTGGGGATGAAAAATTTGTTGATAACTTTCAAGGTTCGGTGGAAGTTTTTTATGAGAATAAGATGAGAATAAAACGTGAAAAATTTGAATTAGAACTTCAAAAAGAAAACAAACTCCAAAATAAATTAAATACATTAAATAAAACCTTTAAAGAAAATTACGAATGAAAAAGTATATTTTATTTTTATTATTAATAACATCACTATCCATCACCTCATGTTTTGAAGAGACACAACAAAATCAAGATGTTGAAATAGAAAAATATAAATACGATATAGGTAAATTAGTATATGTCGGAAAGGAAGAATATGTTGTTTGGAGTTATTATTTTGGACAGTATAAATTAAAGAAAATTGATTGTAGAACAGATAATTGTTTTTATATATTTTTAGAATCTGAAATTAGAGTTGGTGAGAGGGTAGAAATAACTAATGAGGAGTTGGAAAACCAAAATCAATAATTTATATTTATATATAAAATAAAAAATGTTATGTTTAAAAAAGATGATTATATAGTTCTTCTTAAATACAAGGATGCTAGAGACAGTGGTAGTAGTTCTTATATATTAAATCATTGTTATAAACAAAGAGAAAATAAAGATTACTTACTAACATATTTAGATTCTAAAGGGTCTACTAGTAACGGATGGACTTGGTTTCCATTTAATGAACCAGATAACTGGAGATATGCAACACGAGAAGAAGCTGCTGAATATGAAAGATTAGGTAAACCATATGATATTACTACATTAATATGTGAAACTGATAAAATTTCATGCATATTAAGTGAGGGTGATGAAGTTGTGTTTGAGGGACCAAAGGGTAGAAGAAAATATATTGTAAGATCACAATATTTAACAACAGTAGATGTTTATGGTAACGATATAATTTTTATAGATCTTGGTCTTGATAAGGAAGAGTTTTGTGAAAAATATTATGGTTATAGAGGTAGTAATGGAGATTGGCCAGAATATAAATCAGGTGATTTTAAAGCTCTAACTAGAGTGGTAGATGCTTTACATGAGGAATGTAAAAAAGCTAAGAAAAAAGTAACTTCTGATATATTAAAAGAAGGTGACGTAGTTGAGTTTGACACATCAGAAGGAATACTTAAATATATAGTTAGAAATTCATTTTTAAGTGATTGTGATTTTGGACATAATGGTAGAATCTTTGATATTCTAGGTATAGATAAAAGAAAAGTTGCTAGTACACTGTATGGTTATGACGCAAATTCTGGAGAGTGGCCAAGATATAAATATAATGATTTTGAAGCTGCTACTAGATTAGTTAATCATCTTCATGAATTATGTAGAAAAACATTATTAACATCACCACCACCAAAATATGTATCAGTAGATTTAGGTTTTGATGTTGGTTTTGGATTGACAGTGACAGATCATCCGTCAATAACTGAATCTATTACGCATTTTGAATATCGTCGTCCAGCTTCACATAGGAGGGGTAGAATATCTTTCAATCCACCATCACATGAAATGTGGTATCGACCAGCAATAGATTTTAGTTTTGATACCAGTACTTCAAAATCTGAATCTAAAGATTTGGAAACTCCAAATAAACTTATTAAATTACCATTCACAGAAATATAAATATAAATAAAAATTAAAATTATGAAAAAAAGAGGAATTGTATCCAAAATTAAGGAAATGTTAAAATTAGGAGAAGAAGGTAAACTTGATAGTTTCTTCGCTAAGTTAGAAAGAGAATTTGAAAGAGAAATTACTGCAATTAAGCAAAATATTTCAGTTTCAGAATTTACTTATAACAGAGATGTTACAATATTAGAAGAAAAAATTGAAGATGCTAAAGATGCTATTCATGATGCTTGGTTAAATGTTTCTCCAGAGGAAGTTGCTACAAATGCTCTACAGGATTCATTTAAGACAAAATATCTTGCAGCGATTAAATCAGCAGAATATAATTTAGAAGATTTAGAATCTCAATTAGAAAAATTAAAAGAAAATTACGAAAAAGATATTAAATACTATAATAACCAAATTGAAAAATATCAATTAAGAATTGAGAAATTAAACAGTTTCTAATAATAAGTAATATAAGTATAATTAACAAAACAGCTACTAATAATACGGTAGCTGTTTTTTTGTCGATATTAATTTATTATATTTATATATAAATAATAATATAAATGGACGAATCACAAAGAGAAGCAATGTATAATGCATGGTTAGGTTCTAGGATTAAGTTAGTACCTGAAAGAGAAGTAGATGATGAAAAAGTAACTATATCAGTTATGTATGAAGGAGAAAAATATAGTGAAACATTTTACAGAAAAGACTGTTACGGTACTGCAGAACCTCATAATATAGCTTATAATAGATTAGTTGATAAAATGAGGAAAATAAATAAAAGAATTGAAATTAGTTACTTTTAAGTAGGTTTATCAAAACAGTTTTATTATATTTAGGTATAAAATAAAGGTTATGGAAGAAGAATATATAATAGCATCTAAGACAGATATTGAGAAAAGAATAGAGGATTGTGATAAAGGAATTTCTCTTCTTCAAAGGGTAGTAAATACTTCATCAGGTAAACAATTAGAAGTTACAAATACCGCTATTGCAAAATTATATAGCGAGAAGAATACATTGAATTCATTACTATCCCAATCAACTCCTTTAGTTCCTGTATTAGAAAATGCTTACTTTGAAGGTGAATGTTATGGTATAGGAACTGATGCTTGTATTAGTAAACAAGACTACATCTCAAACTTAAAACTTGATATATGACACAAGAAGAAATACTTGAATATAATAAAAGAAGTGCTGAGTTTTTAGGTATGTATGATTATTCTAAGGATAATGAATATTTTAAAAAAGGAAATTATTACTGCTATCCAGAAAAAGAAAAAAACCCAGGATCAGGCTATTATACAATAATTCAAAATACATCTGAAGGTTACTATGGTATTTTTAATTCAGATTGGAACTGGATAATGAAAGTTGTTGAAGCTATTGAACAGTTAGGATATAGAGTAGAAATTATTGGTCTCTCATGTATTATCTACAAAAATTCAAACCCTATCTCTAGTTATTATGGTATCAAGAATGAATCAACTAAAGAAGAAGCAGTAGTACAAGCAATTAATCAATTTTTAATTTGGTATAATGAAAACAAAATTAATTAAAATTTCAGAATCGCACTATATAATTGTAGATGATTCTGAAATGTTACCAGATGTATTTATTTACGATTTTTTACAAAAAGAAATTAAACGACATAGTGGTACTTTTGGTCATTTAAAGTATATTAATGATAATTGTAAAAAAATCACTCATTCAACTCAACCATTAGAGCGATATTATGGAGCAACAGATGGCACTATACCATTTGTATATCATAAAATCAAACCACTTTCTCTATCAGAAGTAGAAGAAGTTATTAATGGGTATAGTGTTGAGAAGATGGCTGAAGAGTTTGCCAATAATTCAGCAACAACAAATTATGAAGATGGAATTAATGTAGGTAAATATCAAGGTTACATTGCAGGAGTCAATACCCACAAAGAACTTGTGAAGGATAAGTTGTTTACTATGGATGACTTGAAAACACAGTTAGTTCAATTTGTTAATGACTTCACTAAATTTAAATACAGAGGGAATTACGCTGATATAATAAATCAATTTTGCAATAATGTAGAAAAATCACTACTCCCAAAAACAGAATGGGAATGTTATTTTGATGAACAAGGTAAATTAAAATTGATATGAAAGAATATAGAGTTATAGAAGTTAATACAGGAAAATGTTTTACAGTTTGGGCTTATTCCACTAAAGAAGCTTTTAATAAAGCAAGCAAAGAATATAAAAAACAATATGGTATCTATCCTTCAAATAAAGAATATAAAATACTATGAAACCACCTAAACAAACAGTTTATTTACCTGTAAAGGAAGGAGTACTATCTGTATCTCACTGGGATAAAGATAATCATATACAAGATGTTGAAAGTGCTTACGGTTATTTCTTTACACCAGAACAACTCAATGAATATACATCTAATGTAATCAATCAAGCTCTTGAAACTGCTTCTGAAAATGCTGAAATTGAACAAAAAAGTTATTTTGAAGCAACACCAGAAGAATGTTTAAAGGGTTTAGAAATATATGACGATAATGGTTCAGATAGACCTGCGTTTATTGCTTTTGTTAACAAACAATCAATAACAAACACATTTGAAGAAACCTGTAAAAAATTTGAAGTATGAAACCAAGATTTTATTTAAGAATAAATAGATTGTTATTCGTGTTATTTCCTAAATGGGTAAATAAATGTTTAGTTTTTGATGGGTGGAAACTACCATACATAACTGATTCCTCTATTAGAAATAATCTAACTTTTAAAGAATTTAATATATGAACACACCAGCAAGTCTTGAAATAGAAAAATTACTTCTTAAAAAAGGTATTGATATGCCGGTGCAACCCACTATTGGTGATGTTGTAATGTGGTTGTATAAGAAACATGGGATTTGGATTGGAGTGCAACCTACATCAGTTGTAGGTAAATTTCAGTTTAGAACTTATTGGAATAACAACAATGTAATGAATCAGCATTGGAATAATTCTATGAGTAAAATATTTAATTCACCAACAGAAGCTTATGAAGCTGCAATTGAATATTGTTTAACTAATCTTATTTAAAATGAAAAAAGCAATAAAAGATAGTAAATGGTATTGGTGGATTCCAATTGTTTATGTGTTTTACATTGGTGAGATAATAGATTGGACTTTCGAGTCAGATGATGTTGAAGAAAGAAATAATAGACACAATCTTGCCACTTTATTAATATATCCTAATATCTTTGTTACAATAGGAATAATCTTATATTTTGAAATTTAATAAAATGAAAAACATACATTTAATACCAACGGACAAACCAAGTAGGTTATTAAAATTTGCTAATCAATTAATTTTTGATAAAGAAACTGAAGTAAAAGATAAAAGAAATCAAAACCTGTACATCACTTCTGATGAAGAAATTAAAGATGGTGATTATTGGATTTACATCTGCCCTATTAATGGGTTAGATTATGGGGATAACGGAAATCCAATAGTAAAGAACAATTTGCCAAGCACTTGGTTTGATAGGTTGCACGATAAATTAAATTACAAAAAAATCATTTTAACAACAGACCAAGACTTAATCAAAGATGGCGTTCAGGCTATTGATAATGAATTTTTAGAATGGTTTGTGAAGAATCCAAGTTGTGAGGAAATTGAGGTAGTTGATGATACTTTTACAGTTGGTGAAATGTCTAAACTTCCATTAGGAACAAGAAATCATAAATACAAAATAATCATTCCAAAAGAAGAAATTAAACCACATTCATTCTGTGAAACACCAGAAGAAAAATGCACAATGAATTACTGCGATGAAAATGGATGTATGAATCGTAAGAGGCATTTAGTAGAGTCAAAAGAAGAACAAAAGCAACATCTTATTGATATGATGCGATATGATGAAGAGCTAGGATTATATGAAGAACCAGAGCAAGAAACACTTCCTTATACAGAAGCTGCTAAGAAAGAAGAGAGAGTATTTAATTCTAATATCACTAAACAAAAAACACTTGAAAAAATCTACTTTAAAAATATTGAAGAATATGCAGATTCTCAATTCAATAAGCAAGAAACACCAGAAGAAGCTGCTGAAAGGGTAAAAGAAAAAAGCATTATTTGTTGCGGATTATCAAAGCAAATAGATTATATTACTGTTGCTGAAAGAGAAAAAAATGCTTTTATTAACGGGATTAAATGGCAACAAGAAAAAATGTATAGTGAGGAAGAAGTATTAGAACAGCTTAATTATCTCAACACAATGCCTTCATCTAAACTTGATTTATATACAGATGAAGACGAAATGCTTACTTCTAAATGGTTTGAACAATTTAAAAAGAAATGAATTATGAGTAAAGAAGATATTGGATTCTATTTTTTATATGGAGCAATAAGCATTGCTGGTTTAATAGTTGCGTTTAGTTATTGGTATACAGAAATATTTAAAAAGAAATAAGATGAAATTAAACAAAGAACCACTTGAAGAAGCTACTGAGATAGATTTAACAAGACTTTGTTTTTATGACAGAAGAAATCCTGATTTTTCTATAAAAGAAGAATATGGTTATGACAAAGAAGAGGTTGAATCTACAGGTAATTTTGCTAAAAAAGATTGTGCTTGCGATAATTGTTTTTATGGAAGGAGCAAGTTAACTGAACAACTTATACGGCAAGCAGAAAGAATGTATAGTGAGGCAGAAGTTTTAGATATAATTGCATTATTTGTAAATGATGAACCGCATGATACAAAAGAATGGTTTGAACAATTTAAAAAGAAATAACTATGTTTAAAAGATTAAAAGAGGAATTTAACGGAATCCCTAATAGTGTTAAATTTTGGAATGGTTTAGCAATGACCTGTCTAATTATAATATCGGTAATTAATTTTGAATTATTATGGTGGATTTGGGTTTTTGGTTCTATAATTGTATTAGGTTTATTTCTTGAAGACAGATTAGAATTCCATTATTGGCCTATACTTATGCCAATTACCTGGATTGCGATTACTGTAGTAATTATAAGTGTGACTGTTGAGTATTTATATAAAAAATTTATAAGTAGGTTTAATAGTTGGTTAGATAATAAAAACAAATAAATTTGCTATATCAAAGTATTCTTCGTACATTTAGGTATATTAAAAAATAAAGGTTATGAGTAAAGAAAATTTAAAAAACGAAAAGATTAGTAATACAATGTTCGGTATAGATAATTTTGACTACAAATTAGTTGATAATATCGAATTCGACGGGATTGACCATAGTGATGCACCTGACTACTGTGATGCTTACATTTTAAGTGCTGATTATAATGGAGCGGAAATGACTGATGAACAAATTGAACTTTTAAATGGAGATAGGGATTATATTCATGAAAAATTATTTGAATATCTTAACTAGTATTTTAAAAGAAAAAAGATCATGGATAAAACGCAATTATTAGAAAAAGTAAAAAACGGAGAAAAATATACTCAACAACAGTTGATAACTTGGATCTCATGTTTACCGGGTACTGTAGCATCTAGAAAACCGAAATCTAATAGAGTTGGAGATGTTTATATGCACCAAGTGTTTGGGCATCCCTATATTCTTTTAGAAAAGAAACAAGATGTTTGGGTATGTGGTTTGATAACTAGTGAATCAAAATGTCCTGAAATATTAGAAGAATGTAGATCTAGATTCTTTGAAGGATATATAACCAAAACTTTATTTACCGCTAGTGAATTGAAAGGAAGTTTTATAAATAATTACGATAATACAAGACATCTTAAAAAAGTATTATTAAAATTAAGAAACATATTAGGATAATAATCATATTCAAAATAAAAAAACATGAAAAGAAATTTAGAAATAACTTTAGAACAGGCTAGAAGCTTGTATAAAAGTAATCCAGAATTAAAAGAAATGTTACTTAACTCTTTTACAATAGAGGAGTTAGAAAATAAAGAAATTAAATGTTGGGAAGATTTGAATGCAATATGTGGTTTTTATATTAATGCCAACTCTCAATTAAGAGGAGAGACTACATCTTATACTTCCGAATTAAATAAAAACATATTCAAAACCGAAGAACAAGCATTATCATGCTTAGCTAAAGCACAACTATCACAATTACTGGCAGAGTATAATGGAGATTGGAAGCCTGATTTTACAGATGGTAGAGATAGAAAATATATTATTATTAAATATGACAATAATATAGGTATTGATTGGTCTTACAAAAATAATGATTTCTTAATTTTTAAAACAAAAGAAAAAGCAGAAAAATTTCTAGAATTACACAGAGAGTTAATAGAACAATACTACGGAGACATTTAGTTATGGAAAATCAAGGTAGAAAACAATCACAAATATTTTATAATTACTGGGTAGTATGGTTATGTATCTTAATATGGTTATTAATATTAATAGCAGTATATCTTATGGAAACCAAAATCTAGTATGTATATTAATATAAGTAATAAATAAACAATTAAAATATAAAAGTTATGTTTAAAAAAGGTCAAAAATTAGTTTGTATAGATCCAATTGATGAATTAAAAATGGGGCAAATAGTTACATATAATACACAAAGTGGTGATTTATGTTATTTTGATGATTTTGATGGTGGTTATTATAACGACCGTTTTATCCCATTGCTAACAAAGGAGGATATTAAAGTAGGGGATAAATTGAGGGTTGAATATGTTCCTGAAATAGGTGAAGAATTTAATAATGCTGAGATATATTATCATAGTGGGATGGATTTAAAAGTTCAAAGACATACTATTATAAATGTTGATGAAATAATAGATAACAGTGGTTTAAATTGCGGTGTTTGGGACAATACAATACGATATACTGTACCTCTTATGTATTGTACTAAGATACAAAATTTATCTGAAGAGTTTATTGAAATCCCAAGATCAGCATTCAAAGAAATATATTCATTATTATGTAATGAGTATGAAGATAAAGTAAATGAGATATTAGGTAGGGACTTAATGAGTGAAAATGTAAAAGTTTATAAAGAAGAAATACTATCTGCATATAGTGATTCAAAAACTTCTAAACATGAAAAAACATTAACAGAATGGCTAGAAGTTTATTGTCCTAAACCAAAGAAATTAGTTAAAAAACAATTAGTGGGATATGCTAATGTGTATAATCATGAGGATATTACGAAATCTGTCCTTCATAAAGATATAGATAGTTGTCTTAGAAATGCAGCTCAATGTGCTCTTGCTAAAGGTGTAAAAATAACTATTGAATATGAAGTAGAAGAATAAAATTGGTCCTTCGGGACCTTTTTCTTATATTTAGATATAATAATTAAAAGATAAAAGTTATGTTTAAAAAAGGTCAAAAAGTAGTTTGTATTGATAGTTTTTCTCTGTTAGCAACCAATTACCCAATCATAGGAAATCAATATACTGTTGATAGATATGATAATTCAGGTGACTTTATTATATTATGTGAAATTCCTGGATATGAGTGGTATCCATCACGTTTTATCCCCCTATTAACACCTGATGATGTAAAAAAAGGTGACAAATTAAAGGTTGAATATGTTCCCGAAGTAGGAGAATATTGGCCTAATACAACAGTAGTATATTCTGTCTCAATAAGTGAAAAAATAAAAAAAGGATCTATTATTACAATGGATGTTTTTGGTGGTCCAAGTTTATCTACGATTTTTGATAGAGGTTTTTGTTGGAACATACCTTTAATATATTTGTCTTTAGTTAAATCGGATTCAAAAGAAGAAGATAAAACAATTACTATTCCCCGTTCTGAATTTAGTAAGGTATATAATATGCTTTGTTCTGATTGGCAAAAGCAGGTTAATATTCTACTATCTAAAGATTTACTATCTGATAATATTGAAGTTTCTAAAACATTAATTAAGAAGGCTTATAATGAGGCTCATACATCAAAACATGAAGCTGATATTTTGTTATGGTTAAATGAATTTGCTCCTAAACCAAAACAATTAGTTAAAAAATCATTAACTAGATATATGAATATCTATGAGGGTGAAATAAGAAGTAATGATTTAAACCAAAGAAAAGCCCTATACGATACAAAAGAGGAATGTGAAAAATTTATTGGTGAGACTGTTGTTCATAGGGGAGTAAAAGTAACTTTAGAGTACGAGGTGGAGGAATAAAATAGGATAATCAAGACCCTCCTCGTATATTAACGATGTTAAATAATTAAATAAAACGATATGAATCAAGTAATTGAAAATTTAGAATCAGAAGTAAAAGCTTTAGAATTAGAACTTGCACCACTTAAACAAATTCAGTGGGAAATCTATAATAAATTAGAGAAGAAATATCAAACGTATTTCACAAATATATTCAAACCAGTTGTTTCTGAAGCAATAACGCTTGAAGCTTCTAGTAGAAGTGTTAGGTTTCTACAGGAAAATAAAGAAATATTTAATCTTTATTTAAAACAAAATTATGCTTTTAGAGACCATACCAATGATACTATCTATGAAAATATTGAACTAAGTTATTATACTACTGGTGCAAATAGTGATTTTGAAATGAATAGATTAATAAGTCTAGGTAATGTATCTGAATTCTTGATGACTTGGAAAAATAGAATATTAGATACTATTAATCAGGAATATAGATTACATCTAGAGGAATTAAAAGCATCTGAAATCCATGATAAGATTAATGATGTTGAAAGGGAGATTAGTACTTTAAAAGATACTATTAGATCAATCCGTATAATTGAAAAAAAGGAATTACTAAAAGGCGAAGGTCTTACATTTGAGACTCCAAAACAAATTTTATTAAAAAGAGGATTTGTGGTTAGAGTTAAGAAATTAAAAATATCAGAAGTATCAAGTAGTGGTAAGACATGTACAGTTAATTACTGGTATGATGGTTATGATTATTCAAGGGAGGAAAAAAATGTTAAATACGATTTGATACTGGGTCAAGTTGTATAATCAAAACCCTAATCGTATATTAACGATATTAAAATAAAATGAGGTGGAGGATGGATAAAGATAATAATAAATATCCAGTAACAAAAACATAACATAACATAACAATATACGTGAGGAATAGGATATAAAGAAATGCGTGGGAGGTGTGTGAGGATATGTGGGAGTCGATGAGGATTTTATATAACGAGAGATACGTAATGGGTGGAAAACAGGATGTTGTGTGACTAAACAGAAGTTTCGATTAACCGAAAAAATAGATTTTGTATAACGAAGTATATATAGTATGTGGAAAATGGGTTAATGAGTGGTGATTGGTTGGTGGATATGGTCCATGTTTTTTCCAATCAAAACACTACTCTTCCAAACCAAAAAGTATATACTTGTTAAAATCGCGGTTTTTATTGACGTCCCTGCGCGATTTTTTGTAAAACCAAGATTAATTTTTTATATTAATGGTATGGAAGAAAGGGAAATAAAATTTTGGCTGGTTGTTATAGTAAGTGTGGTTATTTATTTAACTAGAAATACAAACACTTTTTCTCAAAAAGCATGGGTTGTGTTGAAAGCTTTTTATACAGCATTATTATTAGTTTTGGCTTATGGTTTTGTAAAAGACCAATTCAAAAAGAAATAATATTCTGACATCAATATAACCCCACAGAATAATATTCTGAAATTTTTATATAAACAGAATACAAACTATTTTTTATCCGTGAAAATTTTTTTATAACAGAATCTAATTCTTTTTTGTAAATTTTTTGTAAAACCAAAACCAATTTTTTATATTCATATATATGAAGGTAGTAGAAATAGATAATAGATTTGGTCCTAGAAAAGCATATTCTAATGTTGACCCACAATACATAGAATTCACTAAAGGTATTCGTGTATTGCCAGCTCCTTATTTTGAGGATCGAAAAATAATGTTTACTTTTTTTGCAAAACATGAACCAGGAACACCAATGTGGCCAGATGGAGGATATGAAGTAATTGGTCCAATGGGAGAATTTAGAGCCTATTTTTTAGACCAACTAATCCTACATCCAGAAATTATTAAATTAAGACATAAAGTTTCTATTGAAACAAACAAATCAGGGGCTAAGAGAGGTAGAAAAGCTGGTACCGAAACCAAAATTGAAAAACCAAAAGGAACAGGTAAAAGAGGAAGACCATCAATTGATCCAGAATTAAGAAAAAACAAACCTTATGTTCCTACAGGATTACCTAGAGGAAGAAGGAAGAAAGTAAATTAGGAATATCACAATTATTTTTGTATATTAATAATGTTAAATAAATAAAATAAAATATGAAATTAAAAGAAGCATTAATCGCTAAATTAGAAAGCTATATCGAGGAAGAAAAAATACATAATCCCAACGATGATACAATGGTTATATATTGGACAACTATTATAACTAGGTTAAAGGCTGCTTTTTTTAATGGAGAATTAGTTAATATTATTTGGGAAGATTTATTTTATAGTGATGAAGATTCTAAAGATATTTTTCTTAATTTTATAAATGAAATGGATGAGGATATTCATGTTAAGTTTATTAATAAAGCTATAGTAGATGATTATCACAGTTAATTTATTATATTAATGATATGAAAGTCATAATAGATATCCCAAAATCAATAGAAAAAATAGCCATAGAGGCTGGCTATTCAGAAGAAGAAATAAATATTTTATTCAGTGCATATCTAAAATCGATGTTAGATGAATTAGATTTTCATGCTAATTTTGATTTTGAAATATGGTTAGATGATGAAGAGAATGTTAATGAAATTTTATCTAAAAAAATATAAATCATGTTTAAAGTAGGACAGAAATTAATTTGCATTGCAGCAACTGGAAATTTAGTTAATGGAAAAATATACACCGTATCAGAAGTATTTCCAGAACGTCAAGGTGTACGTGTACGTGAAGCTAAAAACTTACCAGGTTTTTTTAGTTTTAAGGGAGAAAGATTCAAACCAGTAGATGAAGATTTTACAGATAATGTTTTAAATGAAATCATTAAGCAAATCAAAGAAGAGGAATTAAGAAGACAGAATTAAGATTACACCTAAATATATATTTATCTTGGATTTTGGAGGTCTTCATATCACCTCCTTAATCCCGATTAATTCAGTACATGCAGTAGTTTCATATCCTACTGAACGTTGGAAATTATTAATCAATTTTTTATTTAACACAGTATGTAGACCTCCTCTCCGGAGGTCTCGCTGTTCTTATTGGCCTTTTCAATATTTATATGTGTATATAAATTATAAAATAATGGATCCAAAACAAAAAGAATATAAACGTCAATATTATCTAAAAAATAAAGATAAATTTATAGAGTATCAAAAAGTAAGGGTGAAAACTGATAAGGCTAAGAAAACAGCTAAAGAATATTATGAGAAAAATAAACTAATAATAGCTGAAAGGACAAAGTTATATAAAAGTAGTAATCGTGAGAAGATAAAATTACAAGCAGATAGCTATAAAGAAAATAAAAATAAAAAATGGAGAGAACGATATAAAAATGATCCCATATTTAGATTAAAACAATTAACCCAAAAAGCAATATATGATGCTTTTAAAAATAATAATACTCATAAATCCCAACGTACCACCGAGATATTAGGATGTAGCATCGAGGAATTTAAATTACACATCGAGTCACAATTTGAACCATGGATGAGTTGGAATAATCAAGGAGGAAAATCAATTTCAAGCCCAAATACAAATTGGGATATAGATCATATCATCCCAATTTCATCAGCAAAAACCGAAGAAGAAATATTAAAACTAAATCATTATACTAACCTTCAACCATTATGCTCTTATACTAACAGATTTGTTAAACGGGATAATTGGTAATATCAAAATCTCCTTCATATATTAATAATGTTAAATAATTAAAATAAATAAAGATATGAGCAAAAAAGCAATTAAATCAATTTTTGAAGGAATTATTTCTGATGTTTATAAAGAAACATGTCCTAACAGATGTAAGAAAACTATATCTGATAAAATCAAGGAATCTAAAATCAAAGAAATAGATAAAATATCATCATAAATAATTTAGAGCAATTAAAAACAATAGTTGCAGTTCAAAAATATGCTACTAATTCTATGTTTCAATATGAGGGATTAGGATTAAAATAATCAGGATCCTTATCGTATATTAACGATGTTAAATAATTAAAATAAAAAGATATGCATACAGAAATTAAAAAATGTCAATGTTATAACTGTGGTAAAACATCAAACAGAACCTATAACTTTACTTTAAGTAAATGGTCAAGAAAATTTAAATGTAAATGTGGTTGTGAAAGTTTTAGATGGTATAACTGGTAATATCAGGATTCTAATCGTATATTAATGATGTTAAATAATTAAAATAAAGGTTATGAGTTTATTATCAACAGCAAAACAGAATTTAATAGAGAGAGCTACTGAGATCTTTACAGATACGAGAGGTGATTTAAAACCAGGTGAGTATGCAGAACACTACAAAACCCTAGGAGATTTAGTTGCTAAAATAGATCAATACGAATCTCTCTCAGATATTATAAAAAGTATTGAAATGGGTGAATTTTCTCTTATAGGTTTAAACGAAGGAGATGAAGATCTAGTATATTTTATGGAAGATGTATTAAAAGCAGTTTAATTAACTTTAATTCAACTCATTTAATGACTATAAACCAAATCCAAATATCCAACAAAGAACAATTAGTTAAATACTTTAAATCGCTTAAAAACGAGGAATTAAAATCGCTATGTGGTACATTATATATTAAACGATTTGTTGAATATGATTTATCATTTGATCTTGCTTATATGTTAATATCCAATATCATAACACAGAGAAATATGGATTCATTTACTAAAGCAAGAATTGGATCATATGGATTATCAGGATTATAATCGTATATTAATGATGTTAAATAATTAAAATAAAAATTATGATAGTAATTAGCAGCATTATTGTAACATTCTTTTTCTGCATGATAGGAATGTATCTAGTAAAAGATTATCAAAAAGGTATTTACTACAAAGGAATTGTTGGGAGAGTTCAAAAAATGATAGCTCATTGAAGTAACATTTAGTCAGGTGGCGGAATGAAATAATTAACCTCGTTCCAGATGAGAAAATAATGTGGTTTGAATCCACTACGAGGTCAATGTTATTTCTTGGTAAACGCATTAACTCCATGAGATGATTTCAAATCGAGAACAGATTTACAGGTTCGAATCCTGTCCTGACTACTTAAAAAATAATAAACATGTTTGGATTAAAAATTGGTAACACAATTAGAACAATACATAATGACGAAATTTGCAACTTATCCATTACGAAATTTTTCATCGATAAAAATAATAATGGGTGGGCCAGTCTAGGGGAATTAACAAATTTGGTGGGTTATAATGATGGTAAGTGTGGTGAAAAAGAATGGTTAATTAGTTTAAATGGGGAGAGCTGTTGGATGCAAAGTGATTGGAAATTAATATAATAGTCGGGTGGCTGAATGGCAACAGTTAGTTCACGAGGTGTTACGAAGAATACAGGTTCGAATCCTGTCCTGACTACTTGCTACTTGCCTTCACCCAATTAAGGTCTTCATATCACCTTAATTATTTAACACTAAGAATAGCTGAATAGAAATGTTCAGCTTTCTTAGTCTTGTCATAATATGCCTTGTATATTAATAATGTTAAATAAATAAAATAAAAATATGAACTCATTAAACACAGTGCTTTACTATTTCGGGATTACATTATTTACTATTGGTAATTTATTCTTTTGGGGTGTATTATTACATTTCACAGTAAAAACATTATATAGTAATATTATGAATAGTTTTAATAAATTATTCGCTTAGTCAAGATTCAATTCATATATTAATAATGTTAAATTAAAAAATAAAGGTTATGCAACGCACAGAATTAATTTCAAAAATTAAAGAATTAAACATTCAAACACCACGTCCAGCTCATCAAATGAAGACTGTTGACTTAGAAGAGATTTTAAAATCATCAAACATTGAATCATCTAGAACTGAAAACCGAGGGCGTAAAATCAATCCAAACAGCGCTCGCCAACAAAGATTAATGTTGAAACAATCATTGTTAGAGAGTGGTGTTGAGGTGAAAAGAGGAAGAAAAGTAGATGAAAGTAGTGCTCGCCAACAAAGATTGAATCAATGGTTACAAAAGAAAGAATTAGGGATTGAGATAAAGAGAGGAAGACCTAAAATGATTCAAGTTGAAGTCACAGCTTAAATAATAAAAAAACAATTTAAACTCAACATTTTAATTAGTGTTGAGTTTTTTCAGTCGAAATATGATTCGTATATTAACGATGTTAAATAAGAAAAATAAGATATGAAAAATCAAGAATTAATCGATCAAGAAATCACCTCAGAACTAACTGAAGAGCAAAAAGACTTCTATTTCCAAAACATCAAAACCATGATTATGGAGAGGAATGATTTAGAAGAGGAAGATATGGATGATGATGATAATGAAGACTTAGTTAATAGAGCCTCAAATGTAGTATTTGGAAAAATATTTGGGATTGACTATTAGGTCAACCCAAATTCCCCTCGTATATTAACGGTGTTAAATAAATAAAACGGTATGAAAAGAAAAATCACAAAAGTAACACTTCAAGCAAATCACATTGTTGATTCTTACAATGTAATCACTGAGTATGAAATGGAGAATGGAGAAAAATATGATGGTTTTAACGTTTATAAAACTTATGAGGATGCAGTTAAGGCAGCTGAGAATATGGTTAATACAGATAATGCAGATTTCATTAGTATAGTATCAGGTTATCATACAATAAAATTTTTTAAAGCGTTGGGTAGAATTGACGATTGGGTTGGAGTAAAAAAAGTATCTAAACCAACAAAAGCATATATTATACAATGCGGATATGGAGAGCCTAGATTGACTACTAATCCAGATAAGGCTACAGAGATAAGAGATGCAATGCAGTGTGATTTGAATATGAGAGGTAGTAGAAGTAGAGTATACATTACAGAGGTTGAATTAGAGGATTAATCATATATGAGGGGAATCAAAATCCCCTCATTACATTAACGGTGTTAAATAAGAAATAAGATATGAAAACAATTACTATTTCGATTACAGACGCTAAAAAAGCAATATCATTAATCCTAAACTCAAATAAATTAACTACTGCAGTTAAAATATTAACATCAACTAAAGTATTAATTAACTCTAAAGACATTAATCCAATTGTAACTATATTGGATAGAAACTATATTAAATATAGCATTTAAAACTTATAACTCATGAGTAAAATAAAGTGGATATCAATTAAAGATGAATTACCACCTGTAGGGAAACAAGTATTAACTTATGGTGGATGGGGAATAAGAATGGATGAGTATGATCATACCCAAGAGAATGGTGAAATACGGTTTTGGGGTGATGATGAGAATTATAATACTGAATTAAAAGTAACCCACTGGTCTAATGTTAACTTACCTAAATAATCAGCAATGAACGATCAAATAACCATCCTCAACACCAGATTAGAAAATCTCAGCAAGGAAATACAATGGACATACGATATGCTGGAGTTTATTAAGGAGGATATCAAACGCATTAAAGATATGGAGAAGTAAGAGAAATGCAATTTGTAAAAAAGAATCCATAATTAGCGGACCGCCAGCGATATGTTGGCGGTCTGTCCCCACGGTAATTGCGGTCAATCGACGGGGCATAGTTGGTGCGCGTATCTGTTGTATATTCACAACGCGCAAACGATCTTTCACCATCGACAGTATATACGCATATATCTCCAAACTCATTTTCCAGTTTTCGAAATAACCCCTTTTGGAACACTTTGCGAAATCTCAAAATCTCTTTTAACACATCTTTTTTTGTATATAAAAGTATATACCTCTCTTTAAACTTCTCTCACAAAAGATTTGGCCTTATCAAGATAAATTTCGTATTTTTTAACAAAATAAAATGTTTGAATAATTTATGAAACATAATAAAATTATATTTTCATTAGAAGGAATAAGAATGAGTAGGAAGAAAAAGAAACGAGTGAAAAAGTTTTTGATGAAATGGATGTTAGATAATGAAGATTGGAATTTGTTTCTTGACTAAGTAGCAAAACTAGCATATCTTATAAAAAATAATAGTATGAAAAAAGAATTTATACCATATAAAGAAAGTTTAGAACTTAAAGAACTTGGATTTGACGAACCTTGTTGTAAATATGTTTATGTAGGCGATACGGGTACTAATCTTGACCATTACCTTGAAGTAGAACCATCAAAGGCAAAAAATTGGAATGCGGATGCTTTATGTATATCACAGCCAACATTCTCACAAGCATTTAGATGGTTTAGAGAGAAGCATAACTTGTTCCATGAAATTCAGATAGATAGAACAGCAGAACCTAAATTCTGTTTTGATATATTCCAATACGAACATTTTGGGAATTATGAAGAAATCAGAATAGGAGAATGGTATTTATATAGAACACAAGAAGAAGCAGAACTTGAATGTTTAAGAAAACTAATTGAAATTGTTAAAAATGGAAAATAATCTACATTCTAAACGAATTAGCTTAGAGGAAGCAAAGTTAAACTTTTACCCTAAACCATTATACTATCCATTAAATAAATTAACATATTTCACACTTACCCCTGATTTAGATGATCCAACAATTGATCATGTACAGTACTGGATAAAGAATGGAAGCGTTGATTTAACGCTTTCACTTGGTGAAGGTTATATTTATATTCTTGAAAATAAATCAATCCCAGGTATATTAAAAATAGGATATACTGATAGAACACCACAAGAAAGAGTAAAGGAAATTAATGGTGCTACTGGTGTAATTACTAATTGGTATGTTGCAAATTCATTTGCTTGCAAATCCCCAAAAGTTATTGAAACCTTAATTCATACCAAATTAAATAAATATAGAATTTCTCCTAAAAAAGAAGGTTTTAATATATTACTATCAGAGGCTGAACGTATAATTTCGAATATAATAACGGAAAATAACGCTGCTATATAATTTATATATAGATACGTACATTTAGTTGATTAATTGGATAAAAGTTGTATATACGTATTAAAGATGTGGATATATTGACCATCAGTTATTAATCGTATATATTTATTAATATATTAAAACCCATAAAATGAAGACTTTTAAAATTAAGATGGAGGATAAAGCTGCCTTTATTAATAGAATTGAAAAATTAGGAATTAAAGTTGCCACTAATAATATTAAGGATGATTTACTAACAAATACATTCATGATACAAACTAATGATCCTGAAGAAATTCGTATTATTAGAAGTGTTTTAAAATCATCTCCTAAAATAAATGATGTAAAGGAAATTATTTCTAAAATTATTAAAGAAGAGATACAAAAACGTTTGGAGAAGTAAGAAATTTTACGTAACTTCTAACAAAATAAAATTAAATTTATGAGATATAAAAATAATGTTTTAAACAAATTGGATCAGGTTGATGCAACAGTTTTAAGAGTAGAATTCGGAGTTAATAGAAGAGTAAATCAAGACGAAATACTTAACGTAATTGAACAATTAAAAGATCAATTAACATTAGTTAGAGAAATGATTAGTGTTGAGCCTGATGATTTAGAAAGACAATTTTAGATTAAAATGGATATATTAATTGGAGTGCTATTAGTTCATATAATTGAATTAGTAGCTATTGGTGTCTTTCTGATTGTTAAAACTAATATTAAACTTAGGAAAATTGTTGAAAAACAACAACAATATATAAATGAAACAACTATATTATTTTCTGAATTGAATGATAATTTTAATAAATTAGACCAAAAGGTTTATATTAAAGGAGATGCTGATTTAGAAGAAGTTTTTGAAAATATTAAATCGATAAATGAAAATATCGAGTCATTTTATAGTAATTAATTTATGAGTTTATACTTAGAAGAAAAATTTGATTTAGATAAATTCTTAGATGATGAATTTGGTAAAGTAAAATTAAATAAAAAGGGTCAAATTCGTAAACGTAAACCAAAAGAACCTAGAATATATTTTACTCAGGATACTGAAGATGCTATTATTGAGTATTTACTTACTGAAGATCAAGTTACTCGTAATAAAATATATAATGAACGTATTCAATATGCTTTTTATAAATTATCAGAAAATATCATTCATACATTTAAATTTTATTATACTGATTCAGATACTATAGAGGAATTAAAACATGAAGTTGTAACATTTCTTTTAGAAAAATTACATTTATATTCTCAGGATAAAGGGAAAGCATATTCTTATTTTGGTACTATTGCTAAAAGATATTTAATTATTTATAATCAGAAAAATTATGAAAAATTAAAAGAAAAAACAGGAGTAGAAGAAGTAGATGAAGACCCAGTAATATTAAATGACATAATCCGTGAATCTACTAGAGATGAAGATTTGAGTGATTTTATGCAGATGTATATTAAATATATAGATAAACATTTATATACTTTATTCCCTAAAAAGCAAGACGTTAAAACAGCGGATGCTATTATTGAGTTATTCCGTAAACGTGAATCATTGGAAATATTTAATAAAAAAGTATTATTCATATATATACGTGAAATAACAGATACAACACAACCCCAAATTACAAAGATTACCAAGAAATTAAAATCTTTATATATTAAATTATATAATGAATATTATAAACATGGGTATATCAAAATGTAAATTTTAAATATTTATATTAAAATATTATGGCTGTAAATTTTGACGATGTAAAATTATTTGGAGATAAATCATTATCTGATTTATTTAAACAAATTCATAAGAATAATAAAGAAACAGACAAACAGATTACAGAATTGATTAATGCTATTAAACCTTTAGCATCAGCCAATGCTGGATCTGCTGTAATGCTTATGCCTACAATTAAAGATTTAATTGATGTTAATGTTAAAAATAGTGATCAATTAATTAAAATGGCTGGTATTGCACAACGTGCTAATAATGCTAATAATAATTCTCCAGATACTTTCTTTAATTATGATGAAATACAAAACCTTATAGAAGAACAAAATTCTATAAAAGAGGAAGGTAATAAATTATTAGAACAAACTAATAATATACAAAAACAAATCACATAAAATGAGAGTCAAAGATAATCTTTCAAGTCTAACATCTTCTGTTAGTAAAACTAATCCTAAAAGTAATAAATCAAATATTATAGTAGGAAAAGTTTATGGGATTATCACTACTGAAAATACTCCAACAAAAGAATTATTTGAAGAAAATAGTGGATATGCTGGTGCAGGTACTATTTTTTATCTTGATTATTATCAATCTAAAAATAAAGGTGAAGTAGATTTAAATAATTGTAAAACTGCAATTCCTGTAGATTCTAATATAATTGATTATCCATTAGTTGGAGAATTAGTTATGATATATGATCTTCCATCACCTGATTCTCAAATAAATAATACAAATAACAATAATTCAAAAAAATATTATTCAAAATCTATAAATCTTTGGAATAATCCTCAACAGAATTCACCTAGTGGAGTAAGTTTAGGTAATTCATTTATAGAAAGTGGAGATATAAGAAGTTTAGTTAGTTTTGAAGGAGATAGAATATTTCAAGGTAGAAAAGGAAATGGTATTAGATTTGGAAGTACTGTTAAAAGATATAATAATATAAATGAATGGAGTAATGTTGGAAAAGATGGAGACCCGATAACTATTTTAGTTAATGGATATGTTACTAATAATATAAAATCTATAACTCCTAATGTTGAAGAAATTAATAAAGAATTATCTTCAATATATATGACATCAACTCAGAAATTACCTTTAATTCCTGATAGAAATGATATTGTAAATCCATTTACTAAACCTATATTACCTAATAATTATATTAATCCTCAGATAATATTAAATAGTGATAGAATTACTTTAAATTCAAAAAAAGATGAAGTAATGATATATGCTAAAACTAATATTGAATTAAATACTAATAATATAATAAATCTAAATGGAAAATTTAGAGTTCATTTAAATTCAAATACTGTTTTACTAGGTACTAATCCTAATAAAATTGATAAATATGAACCTGTATTATTAGGAATAACTACTGTTGATTTTTTATCTAATATGTTAACAGAATTTCAAACATTTCTATCTGGTTTACAATCAGCATGTAATTCATCTGAAGGTAGTCCTATAACTGGTATAAATAGTGCTGCTGCTAGTTTAGGACCTAAATTAAATACAATGATGGACAGATTAGAAAATCTTTTATCTAAACAAACATTTACATCATAATGAGTATTCCAGAAAATATATCATCACTTACATCCAACTCATTAGTTAATAGTGCTAAGAATAAATTATCTCCAAAAAATATAGTTAAATCTTCTATTCTTAATAGAAAAGAAGTATTAACAAATAGAATATTGGATTTAGAAAAAAGAGTAGATGATGTAAATAAAGAATATGATGCTAAGTTTAAAGCTTTAAATAATAAATTTAGTAAATCTACTACTATAAGTGTAGAAGAAAAAGAAAAAGAGTATAATGAACTTCAAAAAAAGAAAGATGAAGAATTATCCTTAATTCAAAATGAAATTATTAATATTAAAAATGAATTAATTAATGATATTCAAATTGACAATCCTCTTAAAAATTATACTATTGAATTAAATAAATTTAAAAATAAAAATAAAAATAGAGTAAAAAGAACAAAAGGAGAAAGAACTAAAGCTGATAGAGATAGAATCAAATCAACATTAGGGAATACTAGTAAAACTTTAGCTGAAAATATATCTTTATTACTAACAAATCAAATTGTAAATATAGTTACTAATGATGATAAATTACAAGATTTAGTAAATAAAACTAATGAAACAATTGATGCTGCTGATACTCAACAAAAGCTTAATCAAGCTAGAGTATTAAGAAATAGTGCTTTAAATATATTAAATACACAACAAAATAAAGTAAAAAGAATACAAAGTGTTATAAAAACTTTATTAACTGTAGTAAGAGTTTTATCTATTTTAGTAAGAGTTTTATCTCTTATTCCACAACCACCATTCTCTCCACCTAAATTAACAGTTAAATTAATTCAAGCTACTAAATTATTAAATTCTTTAAATGTTATATTATCAATAATAAATCCTATACTTCAATCTATAATAGATAATATAGAAAGATTAAAAGCTGAATTAAAACAAATAGGAGATTTACTAGCAGATCCTTCATTAATAGGATTAAATGGTATTGATTTATCATCAGCTATCAATTTATTAAGAAATCCTATAGGAGGAGAAAATATATTTGGAGATTATAAAGGATTTAGATTTGAAATAAGAACTGAAGAAAATTTAGGACCTAATAGAGCTGTAGTAGTAAATGGAATTAAACGAAAATTCGCTGTTGCTATAAATAGTGATAATGTAGTAGTGGTACAAAGTGATTATTCATTTACACAAGATCCTAATGATTTAATAGAACAAATAAAACTTATAATAGATCAACGAAATTTAAAAGCTTAAAATATTTATATATATGAAAGTAAACTCATTTAAAAAATTAATTAAAGAAGCTGTTGCTGAAGCAGTAAGGGAAGAACTTCATAATATTTTAAACGAAAGTGCAAAACATCAATCAATACAAGAAAATAAATTAAATTTTACAAGTAATGATGTTTTAACTGTTCGTACTAATATTAGAGAAAAAATGGGAAATATGTTTGGATTAGAACCTGTAAAAATAGAATCTAATTTAAATACCCCAACAATAGATACTAATTCTAGCAATCCTTATCTATCATTTATAGCAAATGCAGCTGCAAATATGACTCCACAAGAGAGATCAGGATTAAATAATTTAGGATAAAAATGGCTATAACTCAAATAACACGTGTTAATCCTTTAGATTTGCAAAAAAATATTGCAATTGGGGTTTCTTTACCGTTTGGTAATTATTACACGGATAAGTTATTTAATAAAACATTTAGTACATCTGACCAAATTAAATCAAATTTAGTTAATTTATTATTAACTAATAGAGGTGAAAGAATATTTAATCCTGAATTTGGATGTGGGTTAAGAGAAATTTTATTTGAACAAATAGATCCTATTACTGAAGATACTATTAGAAATACCATATTATCAGCTGTTAATATATATGTACCTGAAGTAAATATAAATAATATAGAAATTACAAGTTTAGAAAATACATATACAGTAACAGTTAAATATATATTAAATATATCAGGAAATCCTGATCAGGTTACTATTCAATTTCAATAAAACATAAAATAATGTCAGATAAAAATATATCATATTTAAATAAAACATTTAGTGATTTTAAGTCTAATCTTGTAAATTATGCTAAGACTTATTTTCCTAATACATATAATGACTTTTCAGATGCATCTCCTGGTAATATGTTTATTGAAATGGCTTCTTATGTGGGTGATGTAATGTCTTTTTATGTTGATACTCAAGTTCAAGAAAATTTCTTATTATATGCTAAAGAAAAAGAAAATTTATATGCTTTATCTTATGCTTTTGGATATAGACCTAAAACATCATATGCTTCATCAACGTTAATTGATATATATCAACTTATTCCATCTATAATAATTTCAGATACTCCATTCCCTGATTCTAATACTTATGGATTAATTATTCCTGAAAATACAATTATAACATCTAATAGTAATGGTATTAAATTTATAACTTTAGATAAATTAGATTTTACAGATTTAACAGATGCTGAAGTAAATGTTGTTGATCCTAACTATTATCTAGTAAAAAAATCAGTAAAAGTAATATCTGCTGAAATTAAATCAATAAGTTTTAATTTTACTACTCCTCAGAAATATCAAAATATTAATATTAATGATGATAATATATTACAAATATTAAATGTTTTTGATGGTGATGATAATCAATGGTATGAAGTTCCATATTTAGCTCAATCTACTATATTTGAATCTATTCCTAATCCATCTTATAATACAGATCAAGTACCTTATTTATTATCGTTGAAAAAAATTCCTAGAAGATTTACTTCTAGAATATTATCTGATAATACTTTACAATTAGAATTTGGAGCTGGTGTGTCTGATAAATCTGATGATCAAATAATTCCAACTCCTGATAATATTCAATTAGGATTAGTACCTGGGATATCAGATTTAAGTAATGATTATAATAAAGCATCTGTATTTTTTACAAGAGAATATGGTTTAGCGCCATCAAATACTACTTTAACTGTGAATTATTTAGTTGGTGGTGGTATAACCTCTAATGTTTCTTCAAATGATTTAACTATTATAGATAAATCAGGAATATTTTTTAAAAATGGAAATCCTGGTGGTTTAGAAGCAATTGTTTTAGATAGTGTCATTTCTAATAACCCAACTCCTTCAGCAGGTGGTAGAGGTGGTGATGAAATTGAAGAGATTAGAAATAATGCTTTATTTTCATTTATGTCACAAAATAGAGCAGTAACTAAAGATGATTATATTATTAGAGCTTTATCATTACCTTCTGAATATGGTAATATATCTAAAGTATATATAACTCAAGATTTTGAACGTTCTAATGTATCTGAAACTGTATCTACTACTAAAAACCCATTAGCATTGGATTTATATGTGCTTTCATATAATTCAGATAAACAATTAATATTAGCTAATGATACTTTAAAATCAAATTTAATAACATATTTAAACCAATATAGAATGGTTACTGATGCTATTAATATTAAAGATGCTTTTTATATTAACATTGGTATAAATTTTGATATTACAGTTGCAAGTGGATATTCTAATAAAGAAGTTATTACTAATTGTATAAATGTTATTAAAGATCATTTCAATATTGAGAAATGGCAAATAAATCAACCTATTATAATATCTGATATATCATCTAAATTATTATCAAATGTAAAAGGATTAAAATCTTTAATTAAAATTGAAATAACAAATAAACAAGATGATAATGGATTAACTTATTCTAAATATGGATATGATATTGCTGGAGCTACTAAAAATGGTAACGTTTATCCTTCATTAGATCCTTCAATTTTTGAAATAAGATACCCTAATAATGATATACAAGGTAGAATTGTACCATTCTAATAAAATAAATAAAATATATTTATAAGCTTCAATCATAAAAAATTGGAGCTTTCTATATTTATATATAATATATAAAATATAATAAATGGCTGTATATAAAATATTTCCTGAAAAAAGTGCTACTATATATTCATTTTATCCAACTTTAAATACTGGATTAGATGAAATATTAGAAATTAGTACATTTTTATCAATAAATGATACTAATGAAGTATCTAGAGCATTAATTAAATTCCCAACAGATGAAATAAATGATGTATTAATTAATAAAGTTAATGGAAGTAATTATGATGCTTATTTAAAATTATATTTAGCTAATGCTTCATCATTACCATTAGATTATGATTTATATTGTTATCCAATATCAGGTACTTGGGAAGTAGGTACTGGTAGATTAGGAAATGTTCCTACTACTACTAATGGAGTTAGTTGGGAAACGAGAAATGGAATAGGTGGTTTAGATTGGTTTTATATATCATTTCCACCAGAAACAACAGGATCTTTTAATTTAACATCAGGAGGTGGAGTATGGTATACTGGTTCATATGAGGCTAGTCAATCATTTACTAAATCTTCAACTAAAGATATTGAATTAAAAATTAGTAATACTGTAAATGCTTGGGTTTCTTCTTCAATAGATAATGAAGGTTTAATAGTAAAACATTCAGATTTAATTGAATTTACAAGTAATCCAAAATTTGAAACTAAATATTTTTCAGGAAATACCCACACAATTTATCCTCCATGTTTGGAAATAAGATGGGATGATTCTTCATATATTACAGGATCTTTAAATATAATAACATCAGATAATATAGTAGCTAATTTAACTAATAATAAAGATAAATACCAACAAGATTCTGTTCAACGTTTTAGAATTAATGTAAGAGAGAAATATCCTACTAGGAGTTTTCAAACATCTTCCGTATATTTAAATAATAAACTTTTACCTGAAACATCATATTGGTCTTTAAAAGATTTAGATACTGAAGAAGTAATAATAAATTATGATGATCAATACACTAAAATAAATGCTGATGAAGATGGTAATTATTTTGATATATACATGAATGGTTTAGAACCTGAACGTAATTATCAAATTTTAATAAAAACAATAGTTAATAATAATGTATTAATATTAGATAATAATTATTACTTTAAAGTAATCAGATAATGTCACAAATACCTATTCAAAAAACAGTATTTAATAAAAATGATTTCACCAGAGTAGTAGACACTCAGTTTAATCAATTAATTGGAGGAGAAGAAACCCCTACCCCAATAACATTAGATGAATTCTTTCAATTATATGAAGATTTATTTTACCAAATTCCTAGAGAAGGAGATATAAATTCACACCAATATATTCTTCAGAAAGAAGCTGAATACCTAGGAGTACAAATAAATACAGATGATCTTCAAGCATTATTAGATGAAATTACTAATTTAAGACAAGAAGTATTAGATGCTCAAACAACAATAAATGATTTAACAAATAGTAATGGCCAATAATATTCAAATAGTGGGTAATATATTAAATGTTTCGAATGTTAATCGTTACAATGAAGAAGATATTCAATTACTTTCTCCTCAAGAAATAAAAGAATATTTTGGAGAAGAAAATGATTATATTGAATATTATATATATGATATAGCTGGTAATCTTTTAAATATTGATTACGATTATAAAAACTTTAAATTACCTACATCATCAACATTAACACCCGGATCTAATCCTCCAAGTAACAATAATAATAGTATACCAACAAATGATGTTGGTATTGTATCTAATATAAATAATCAATCTCAAACATTATTCCCTATTATTGAAATAGATCCTGTAAAAGATCTACAAAATAATGGTTATAATTCTGGAGAATTTAAAGTACAATATAATTTCTTTAAAAATAAAGTATCATCACCAGAAGCTGAATTTTTTATTAAAGATATATCTCCTGATAGAACTGAAATATCTATAGTTTCATTAATATTAACTAATGAGGAAATAGAAACTACATTTAATAGTTTAGTTGATGAAATAAATAATTCTCAATATTTTGTAGATTATTTATTAAATCTAGGAGATAATCAACAATATTTAACTGTTAATATAGCTCTTAATAAAGCTACAACGGGATATGAGATTCTATTCAAATTATATGAACCATTACCATTATCAGTTGAAACAAAAACATCATTATGGGTTGTTGATGAAAAGGTAGAACCTTATATATTTGATATAAATTTAGATTTATTAATACTTCCTGATCCTAGTTTAAAATTAAGAGGTCCTAATTTTAGTATATCAATTCCTGAGCAAGGAAATATAGGAACATCATATCAAAATTATGATAATTTAATAAATAATCTAGAATCTATTAATAAATCTTCATATAATAAGTTATCAAATTTATTATCAACTCAAAGTATTGATATTAATGTAGATTATAGTAATTTTTCTAATTTTGTATTTTTTGGTTCTGCTGTAAAAAGATTAGAAAATTTTAAAACTAAAATTGAAGAAATAGAAAATTATCAAACATTAATAAATAATTATTCTCCATCAGTATGGTCTAATCCATTATTAATTAATGATATTAACATAGCTAATTCAAATATAGATAATATAATTTCTAAATTTGATGGTTTTGAATATTATTTATATTTTGAATCTAGTTCATATGCTTGGCCTAAATTAAATCAAACTTTACCTTATATATTATATCCATCTACATCATCAGTTGTTACAACGTGGTTTAATAATTATATAGATGTTGCTACTAATTATGATGAATTTAATGTAAATAATCTAGAATCAACTTTACCTACATTTATATTTGAAGATCCAAATAACAAACAATATTTGTTATTCTTAAATATGATAGGTCAATATTTTGATAATATATGGATATTCTTAAAATCTATAACTGATATAAACGATGTTAATAATAATTTAGAACAAGGTGTATCAAAAGATTTAGTATATCATGTATTAAAATCATATGGTGTTAAATTATACAATTCTCAAGGAGATGAAGATCTAAATTTATTTTTAGTAGGAAATGATACTGGAAGTGCTAATTTTGATAATGATTTTTCACCAACAGGTAGTTATTTAAATAATATACCTAAAAAAGACTTATTATCTGAAATATATAAACGCATTTATCATAATTTACCTTATTTAGCTAAAAATAAAGGTACAGTAGCAGGACTTGAAGGATTAATTACTACTTTTGGTATTACAGGTAGTATATTAAATGTTAAAGAATATGGTGGTTCAAATAAAATACAATTATTAAAAGGATATAATGATGATAAAGTAAGAATAATAAATAATAACCCTACAGGAAGTGTATTATCATATTATACTAATGTAACATCTCCTACATCATCTTCATCAGAATTAAGAGATAATGATTTACAATATTTAGATGTTTCATTTTCTCCTCAAAATCAAATAGATACATATTTATCTTCTTCTATATCATCTTCTAACCCAACATTTAATTTAGATGATTATATAGGAGATCCTAGACAATTATATAGTGGTTCATATAGTGATTTAATTGAACAAAATAAAATATATTCTGCCCCATTTGTTGCTGAATATATGGATTATAATGGATTTATAAGATTAATTCAATTCTTTGATAATTCATTATTTAAAATGATTGAAGATTTTATTCCAGCTAGAGCTAGTTTATCTACTGGTATAACCATAAATTCAACAATATTAGAACGTAATAAAGTATCATTTGCTAAACCTAATTTAATAAATCAAGAAGTATATGATGCTAATTATGAAACTCCTAAAATAACATCTCAATATGGTGAATTATATGATTCTTTACCAGGAGATAAAGCAGCATATTATACAGGAGAATTATCAGGAAGTGAATTAGATTTATACAATACTTATTTCATTCCAACTAATTATAATCCTTATTTACAACCATTAACATCTGGAGATTTAAATACTTTTAACCATACTGATTTTAACATATTATTAAATAATGTTAGTTCAAGTAGATTATCATTAATTAGAAGAAATATTGAATATTTTAATGATAGAACAGGAAGTTTAAGTAATCGTATAGTAACTTATCCTGCTCAATTACAAGATTCATATGAAACTTTAACTTCATATAATACTTCTAGACATAAAGGAGTAACAATATTTAGTAAAACATATAATAATTATACTAGTGCTTCTAATAATTATGTTGGTGATAAATCATTTGGTAAAACAGCAACAATAGATCACTATGTTAAAAAAATAGGATTATTTACTCAAATTGCTGAAAGTAATATTCTTCCAAAACGAAATAATGTTTCATTAATTTATTTAGTTGATGGACAGGGTAATTATTTAAATTTAGATGAAAATAATAAAAATTGGGAAGAAGTTCAAAATACATTTAAAGAAGGATTTCAAACAATAACATTATTTGATAGTAAAAAATTTAGTAATCAAAAAATTACTAATGGTCCTAAACCTCAATTTGATAGTGGATATTCATATTATCCTATACTATATTTCTCAGGTTCAGGTGATGATATTATATATTTTGAAAATTTAGCAGGTAATCAAGCATATTATTCTGAAGCTAAAAATCAATCATCAACGGGATATTTTATAAGTGGTAGTAATACTTTAAGTTTTCCTCTAATTCCTTCAAATAGTGTTTATCTTGTATCAAATTTATTTAATAATGTGATAGAAGGATCACAATATTTTTCTCCTGGAGGGGCAACTATAAATAATCTACCTTCATATTCTGTACAAGAAACAGCAGCTCATAGAATTACTGCTTCTTTTAATTTTAATTTAGAATTAGATCCTGATGAAGATAATTCAATGACTTGGGTTTTAGAAACATGGGTTACTGGGTCTACTAGAAATCAATTATTATCTTCTGATTCTAGAATATTCAATTATTCTACAATACCTTATGTATCTACTAGAATAGGATTAGATTCTTTTAGTCTTTTACAAGATGGAGAAAGTTATGTAAAAATATATGATGGATCAATTAGTTCTACTTTTCCACCACTATTTCCTTCTCCTATATTTTCTTATATCTTTAATGAGGGTAGTGAAACAAAACCACCAGAACCACCAAATACAACAACTTTTATTATAGGAAATACATATACTATATATTGTTATAGAATTTCAGATAATGGTTCTTATATTGATGCTCAAGTATATAATGATGGAGCAGACTTAATAAATATAAATGATCAAGCTGAAGGAGGTAATTCTGAGCAAACACTTTTAAAAATAATATTTACAATTCCTAATGGGTTTGATATTAATAATGATTCATTAAATATATATATACTTTTCACATCTAATTAATAATATATAATTATGTCTAATAATATATTTTTTTATACTTTTAATACATCAACTCCATCAGTAAATTTAAATGATGGAGAACAAGTATATTTTAAATTTGTATTACAAAATACAACAACTAATAATTTTACAGCTTCTATATCTCAAGGAGATCTCAAAATATCATCATTAGCACCATCAACAGGATATTCATCTGTTAGTAAAGGATATTTATATACTGGTTCAGTATTTTCAGATTCTTCAAATACTAATGAAATAATATTTGAATCTACTATAACTAATTTTTATGGAGGAAATTATATTTTTACCCCAACACCTCTACTTACAGGTTCAGTAAGTAGTAGTTTATATTCCGAATATGGGGATGTTGATTATCCTTTTGTATCTGATGTATTTGATATAGCATCTATATATCTTTCTGATGGTACTTTTTTAGAATATAGAATATTAGATCAATATATTGATAATAATAATAGATTAAGATTAACTTTAGATCAACAATTATCTCAATTTGTTAAAAATGATATTATTAATTCAACATATGAAAAATTTCTTCTTTCAACTAGAAAAAAAGATGAAACTAATGTGATATTATCTTTTAGAAAACGAGAAGGAAAAACATCATATGGGTTTATAATACCTAATAATTTAGATCCAAATATTCTTAAGAATATAGATACTATTACTAAAGAAATTAAACAAAAATTATTAAGTGATCAATCTTCAACTGATCAATAATAAAAAATTTTATAAAAATTTAAATTAATATATATTTATAATAGATAAAAACAATAAAAATGGGAATATTAAATCCACAATACGTAACAGTTGATGCTATATTAACCAAAAAAGGACGTGAATTATTAGCACGTAATGATGGTTCATTTCAAATTACACAATTTGCTTTAGCAGATGATGAAATTGATTATACTTTGTATAACCCAAATCATCCATCAGGTTCAGCATATTATGGTGAGGCTATAGAAAATATGCCTGTAATTGAAGCTATACCTAATGAATCTCAAATAATGAGATATAAATTAGTAACTTTACCTCGTGGTACAAGTAAATTACCTGTAATTAATGTTGGATATAATAATATAATATTAAAACAAGGAGCTTCATTAACAATTACTCCACAAACATTAAATTATTTAGGTACAACTTCAACATTTGAAACTAACGGATATATAGCAACTGTAGCAGATAGTAGATTATTATCATCATTCCAAGGAACAGGAATAGATATTACTGCTGCTGGTATATCTGATTTAAATACTACTACTGGTACTGTATTATCGTTAAGTCAATTAGGAACATCATTCACATTAACTGGTACGACAATTAATACTTTATTTGGATCAACGTTGACTTCATTAAGTACTACAATAACATTTATTGGTAGAGATAGTGGAGCTAGAATTACAATTCCATTAAATATACAAAAAGTATCAACAATATAATTAAAATATAAAATATGTCATTTGTAAGATATAATACTGAGGATTCAGTAATAAGTGCTGAAACGGTAGTTAGAGGATTATGGAGTGGGGATAATAATACATTAACTAATTTTTCTACAGCTAGTGGATATAGTGAATATTATTTAGATGTAAATAATATATCATCTCCAGTTTCAACTCAATTTAACATCCAATATGGTAACTTAAATGGTTCAGGTTCTTCAGCTATAAATCCTAACGTAATTGGATATACACCAAGTAAAGTAGTTTATGGACAGTATAGAAATTTAGTATATGGAACTGAAACTACAAATTTTAGTTTTGATGCTAATGGTACTGTTGTAAATGATATATTTGTTATAAACATTACAAGAGCTAGATATAAAGAATCTTTAGTACCTGGATCTTTTAATTTAAGATTAACTAGTGGTAGTACTGTATTTAATTTAACAGATGATAGTGGTACTACTAATTTAACTCGTTTTATTGGAGAAAATAGATATTTTAATATAATTAGTGGAAGTAACGGTAATTATTATACAAGTGGTACTCCTAGTGAAATTATGGGTTTATTTTTCCCTGATTTAAATATAGTAATTCTTAATCCTAGTTCATCTATTTCAAGTTCTATTCCTCCAGCAACTGCTAATAATAATCATGTTAGATTATACACTTCTATAACAAGTGGAGGATTTTTTACTTTACAATCATCAGAAACAATATCATCACGTTATTTCTTTACTCGTGTTAAAAACGGTGATTTTAATTATACCACAAATCCTTCTATAATAGATGAAAATGGTAATATATTATATACTACATTAATTAATAATCCACAAACATTTATTACTACAGTTGGTATGTATAATGATAATAATGAATTATTAGCTGTAGCTAAGTTATCAAAACCATTAGTAAAAGACTTTACAAAAGAAGCATTAGTTAGAATTAAGCTCGACTATTGATTTTACGTTCATATAAATAATTTAATATTTATTAACGTAAATATAGTAAAATGAAGGGTAATTGTGATTTAGTAGAATGTCAAATATGTAAACAAGAAATGTCTTTTGGAAGAATCAAGAGACATATTTCTTCTCGTCATAAAGAAATAACAGTAGAACAATATATTAGATTATATTATCAAACATTACCCCTTCATAAACCTTGTGAAATATGTAATGAAAATATAGTTTATAAATATAAAACTTGTTCCAAAGAATGTCATTCATTAAAATGTTCTAATGAAAGAAAAGGTATACCAAAACCATCAACTTTTATGTCTAAACAACATAGAGAAAAATTAAGTATTTCTCATAAAGGTAAATTAGTATCTAAAGAAACAGGTAATAAAATTTCTAAAAGTTCAAAAGGAGTAAGTCGAAATATTGGTAAACAACCAATGTTAGGTAAAAAACAAAGTGATTATCAAAAACAAAAAGTAAAAGAAAGGTTTGATAAATTTTATTTAGAAGGAGGAGAACCTTGGACTAAAAATAATACTCATTCTATATTAACAATTGAAAAAATATTTAAAAAACGTAAAATAAATAAATTAGAAAAATTTGTTTCTTATATTTTAGAGCAAAATAATATAGAATATATATTTCAATTTTTTTTAAAAACAAAAGAAGGAATATGTAAATCTTATGATTTTAAAATTAAAAATTCAAATATAATTTTAGAAATAGATGGAGATTATTGGCATGGTGGTCCTAATTTAGAAAAACATTTTTACAAATTAAAAGAAGTAAAACAAAATGATTTGTTAAAAGATAAATTAGCTAAAGATAATGGGTTTATATTATTACGTTTTTGGGAAAGTGATATTTATAATCAACCAAATATTATAATTGACAAAATAAATGGATTAATATAATGTCATCATTCAAAAAACTAAAATCTTCAGATGTTTCTTTAATACCTTACACTGCTAATAAACAGTGGATTTTACCTTCAGGTAGTTCATATATAACAATATATAAAGGTAGTAAAGTAACTGGATCTTTTAATCCAACAACAGATCCAACATTTAATGGAGAGTATGAAAGATTAATATATAATTCAATAAATCACCAATTTTATCAATCATATAGTGGTAGTTTATTAGATACTTCATCTCTAGCTAACTCATTATATTATGAATCAGCTTCAGAACAAAGACCAACTCAATCTTATTTCATATATAATGAAGATGCAGCCTTAATAAAATCATTTCCTGCTTCTAGTGGTAGTATATTAACATTATTTGTAGATCAAGATATATATGGTTCTCAAATTTTACCATATAATTTTCAAATATCATCTTCTAATTATTTAATAATAGATGATGGTAGAGGAAATTTATTTGATATTAATCCTATATTTCAGACAAACGATTATGTATATCCTGGATATGTATCTAATGATTACTTTGAAGATTTAATTCCTAATTCAGTACATATAGGAAATATATATTATTCTCATGGTATATCAGTAATAACAAATCAATATTATCAATTAATGTATACTAGTTCATTTACCGCTTCATTTAAAAATGAACATACAATATATGAAAATGAAATTAGATGTATAATTAATGAAAATGAATTTAATTTAAGTTATAACCCAACCTTAACATATGATGAAAGTGGCTCTTTATATGAATTTGCTACAAGCTCATCATTTAGTCCTTATACAACTACTATTGGATTGTATAATGATGATAATGATTTATTAGCTGTAGCTAAATTAGCAAAACCTATATTAATGTCTCCTGATACAGATATGACATTTATAGTTAAATATGATTTATAAAATAAAAATAGTTTATGTTGCAAATTATGGAAAACATCACCGTTGAATCTTTAATCAACGATGAAAATTTTAATATTAATGATTATGAAGGTTATATTTATATGACTTCATTTCTTGATATTAATAAAAGTTATATTGGTAAGAAAAATTTTAAACTTAAAACTAATGTAAAATTAGGAAAAAAAGAATTAGCAAATTTACCTATAACTAGAGGAAAAAAACCATCTAAAAAATTAGTAATTAAAGAATCAGATTGGAAAACATATTATGGTTCTTCTTCAGAAGTAAAAAATCTATTAAAAACATACCCTAAAGATAGAATAGTTCGCTCAATATTGTTATTATGTAAAACCAAAAAAGAATTAACATATTATGAATGTAAATATCTTTTTCAATATGGGGTTTTAGAACCAGGAAACGAACATTATATTAATGATAATATTCAAGGAAGATTCTTTAGAAAAGATCTTCTATAAAAATAGAATTGTCATAATTCAGATATTATATTATATTTAATGGAACAAAATGCTTTAATAATTTTATTAGAATCAGTTTTAAATAAGGGAAGATTAACAGGGAATAATAATATATCCTTTGTATGTCCTTTCCATATATCTAATCCTCCAGGAAAATATAAATTAGAAATACAATTAGATACCAACAGTAAAAATGAAAATCCATGGCATTGTTGGGGTTGTAATATGAAAGGAAAAACCATTCATTCATTGTTTTCTAAAGTTAAAGTACATTCTAATAAAATGGCTGAATTAAATTTAATAATCCAACCATCTAATAACAAACCAAAAGAACTTAAAACAGTTGAATTACCTACAGAATTTATTTCGCTTAATAATTACAAAAATCAAAATATAGATAAAATAGCTTTAATTGAATGTAAACATGCTATTAAATTTTTATCAAAACGAGGAATAACTGCTGAGGATATTGTTAAATATAATATTGGATTCTGTAAAGATGGTCCATATGAAAATAGAATAATAATCCCATCATATGATAAAGATGGAAAATTAAATTATTTTCTTGCTAGAGATTATAAAGATATATCATCTAAAAAATATAAAAATCCACCTAATTCATCAACCAAAGATATTATAGGTTTTGAATTATATATAAATTGGAATGCTCCTATTATTTTATGTGAAGGAATATTTGATGCATTAACAATTAAACGAAATGTAATACCATTATTTGGTAAAGTATTACATGAAAAATTAATGAAAAAATTAGTAAAATCTGAAGTGGATAAAATTTATATAGCTTTAGATAAAGATGCTATTAAAGATGCTTTAAAATATTGTGAAACCTTATTATCATATGGAAAAAAAGTATACTTAGTAGAAATGGATGGTAAAGATGCTAATGAAATAGGTTTTAAAAATTTTCTTAACATAATCGAAAATACATACCCGTTAACATTTCAAAAATTGTTAACTAAAAAATTAGAATTAATATGATTGATAAACATTCAAACATTATTCATGATCCTAAAATTAAAAGGATAGTTGAATATAGTGCAAACAATAAACAAGTAAATGTACTAGATCAAAGGTTTTATAGAAGAGATAAAAAATATTATCCATCTGTATCCAACATTTTAAATTATTTTCCTAAAAATGCTTTCTTCCATACTTGGTTAAAAGATGTAGGTCATAACAGTGAAATAATAGCTCAAAAAGCAGCATGGGAGGGAACTCAAGTACATAATGCTGCTGAACAATTAATGTTAGGTAAAGAAATAGTATGGTTAAAAGGTGATGGTACTGTAATATATTCTTTAGATGTATGGAGATTAATTTTAAAATTTGCTGATTTTTGGAATAAAATAAAACCTGAACTAATAGCTACAGAATACCATCTATTCTCAGATGAATATGAATATGCTGGTACTACAGATATAATTTGTAAAATTGATGGAAAATTATGGTTATTAGATATAAAAACATCTAATTCATTACATACATCACATGAATTACAATTAGCTTCATATGCTAAAGCATGGAATGAAACTCATAATGAACCTATTGAAGGAATTGGTATTTTATGGTTAAAGGCCAATACTCGTAAAGAAGGTAAAAATGGAAAAATTCAAGGTAATGGATGGGAATTAAAAGTAATTAATAATATTGATGAAAAATTTTCAATGTTTCTTAAAATATATGACATATACAAAATGGAAAATCCTGACTCTAAACCATATACAGAAACTCTTCCAATATCAATTAAATTAGAAAAATAATATATTTTATTACATTAATATAATTATTAAATATTTATAGGTGGCTTTTTTTTATCAAGTCACCTTTTTTACATTTATATAAATGATAAAATTAATAGACATATTAAAAGAAATATCTAAAAAACCTAAAGCTATATTTTTAGCCGGCCCTGCTGGCTCTGGTAAATCATATACTATTAAACAATTAATCCAACCAAATCAATTTAATATTGTAAATGTAGATGATACTTATGAAGAATTGTTAAAAGCATCTGGATTAGGTATGTCTCAAAAAGATTTTGGACCTGAAGAATTATCTCAAGCTGCTAAGTTGATGGGACAAGCTCAAAAAGCTACTAAAGAAAAATATTCAGAATTATCATATCAAAGAAAAAATATTATAATTGATGGTACAGGAGCTGCTATTAAACCTCTATTAAAGAAAAAACAAGAATTAGAAGATTTAGGATACGAAACATTCATGATTATGATTTGGGTTTCACCTATTACTTCATTAGAACGTAATGCTGCTCGTGAACGTTCTTTACTTCCTCAAATTGTATTACGTACTTGGAGAGATGTAAATAAGAATATTGACGAGTATAAAAATATATTTGGGAACAAATTTGTATTAATAAATAATAATCCCAAAGAAATCAATACTGGATTTAATATTGAGGATGTAAAAACTCGTTTTTTTGATACTTCAAAATCAAAAGATAAAACGCCAGAAGAAATAGCTAAATCTAATGCTGATAAAGAACAATTAAATAAAGATATAGAAGAATTAGTTAAACAAATTCCACAATTTAATTCAATGGAAGATGCTAAAACCAAATTAAACACATTCATAAAATGAATTTAGGACAATATATAGCAGAATTATTATTAGAACAAGAACAAAAGACTATAGCAATATTTCCAGGGGCTTTTAAACCACCACATAAAGGACATTTTGAAGTAGTAAAATTATTATCTCAACAAGCCGATGAAGTTATTGTTTTAATATCTCCAAAATCTAGAGATGGAATAAGCGCTGAAGAAAGTTATAAAATTTGGGAGGAATTATATAAACCTTTATTAGATAAAAATACTTCATTTAGAATAGCTAACTCTAACCCAGTAACAGAAACTTATGATGTTATAAAAAATAATCCTGAACATAAATTTATAGTAGCGTTTGGTAAAGAAGAAGGTGATAGATTTAATAAAATTAAAAATTCAGGTAAATATTCAAATGTTTCTATATTCAATGCTGGAAGTTTTGAGGGTTTAAGTGCTACTGGATTACGTAATGCTTTAAAAACAAATGGAGATATAACACCTTATATTCCTGAAGGAGTAGATATAGAAGCTTATAAATCATTATTAAATATTAATCAACCTTTAGATGAATCCTCTCCTTTGGAATTTGAACCAAGTGAATATCAAGATTATATATTAGATAATAGAGATAAAATTGAAAAAGCAGCTGCCTATTTTAATTTTCCAATCGATGATATGGAATATGCTTTTATTAAAGGTTCATCAACTGTTTTAAACGATGATATATGGTCTAAATTACAAAATTCAAATTCTTATCATATTGAAAATTTAGAACAAGCTATAAGATACGCTCATAGTAAAGGATTAAAAATTAAACCTTATATAGAAGCTATCAAAAATCAAGAAGAAATTCCATTACCTCTAGTATTAGAATATGGACCTAATAAATATTATTTAGTTGGAGGTGAAGTTATATTATCTTTATGTAAAGCTTTAAAATTACAACCTAATATATTAAAAGGAGTTTTAAATTTACAACTCAACGAAAATAAAATCCAAAAAAAAACTCAAATAGCTGAATTTGTAAAATTTGCTACTAATGAATTAGGAATTAAAAAATTACCAACTGTTAAATTTTCTTATGATACAAATGAATCTAGAGAAAGAAGTACATTTGGATATTTTGATCCTAACAATAATCATATTTGGATTTATATTAAAAATAGAAACACAGCTGATATATTAAGAACATTAGCTCATGAATTAGTTCATCATAAACAAGGTGAAGATAATAGATTAGAACAAGGATCAGGTGAAACAGGATCAGAAATTGAAAATGAAGCAAATGCCCAAGCAGGTGTTTTATTAAGAAAATTTGGTAAAGAAAATAAAGGAATTTACGAAAGTATTATGGTAGAAAAAAAAAACGAATATAAGATTTATTGCGACATGGATGGTGTAATTGTTGACTTTGAAGGTGGTTACGAAAAATTAACAGGTAAAAATATTAAAGGAAACCATATTAAAGGTGATGCTGACTTTTGGCAACCAATTACTGATGCTGGAGTTAAATTTTGGGCTGGATTAAAATGGATGTCAGATGGTAAAGAATTATGGGATTATATTAAACAATACAACCCAGAATTATTATCAGCACCTTCAAGAGAAGAATCATCAAAAATAGGAAAATATACTTGGGTTAAAAATAATTTACCAGGAGTTAAATTAATACTTCGCTCTGCTGAACGTAAACAAGATTTTGCGACTCTTAATTCTATATTAATTGATGATAGAGTTGATAACATACAAAGATGGAAAGATGCTGGAGGAATTGGTATTCTACATACTTCAGCTAATAATACAATAAAACAATTAAAAAAATTAGAGTTATAAAAATATGTCTGAATCAAAGTTACAACGTGAATTTAAGGAAAGAGATGTTCAAAGGATGCGTAATCTAATTACTAAAGATTATTCATCAAAAACAGGAGTTCAAGTAGGTTATAATAAAATAAAAATTGATAGAAATGAAGGTGATACATGGGAAGAAAATAATAAAACTTGGACCATAAAAAATGGAATTAAAATGACAGTATCTAAATTAGATAATGTTAAAAAAATTCTTCAACTTCCTCTTACTTGTCCTAAATGTGGTCAACATATGAAAAATTTTGAAATGAATAGAAAAATGTATTCAGTTCATAATATGTGTTATGATTGTGTGATTAATTTTGAAACTGAACTTAAACGTTTAGGAAAATATAAAGAATATGAAAAAGATATAATTGATAAAGGACTTTCTATTTATATTAAAGAATTAGAAGATTTATTATTAGAATTAGCTTTATCAAATAGTGATGAATCTTTTGTTACTGAAGCCGGAGATATTGAAAAATGGAGTGGAGGTAATATTGATAATAATAAATTAATGGAAGATTTAAAAATTTATATTCAATCTCTTAAAAAACAAAATAGTTTGTAATATTTATCATCATACTTATTATTACATACTTATTTTACCAATGAATGAACTAAACAACATTTGGGCAGTACTGATTACATTAATAACAACTTTAGGAGGAACATCAGCATTTAGATATTACGAAAAACGAGCTTTAAAAAAAGAAAAAGATGAAAATTTTATTCGTCATGATTGTAAAGATCGCATATCTAAATTAGAAGCATTATTAGAAACATCATCTAAAGAAAAAGATGAACTTAGATTAATGATACTACAACTTACCAAAGAAGTAGCTACTTTACGTACTAAGGTTGAATTTTTTGAAAATCAAAATAAACTAAAATGATTAAATTACTAGAAATAATAAATATATTAAATGAAGGACCAGTAGAATATCCTGCTGATCATCAACCAGGTATGAGAGTTACTAAAGGAGGTTCAATGTGCGCTAATTGTGAGTATTGGAATAAAGAAGGTAATTTATGTAGTAATAAATATTGGCTACAATGGCATGATGGTGATGCTAAAATACCCGCACCAGCTGATGAATATTGTTGTAATTGGTGGCATGCTAAATAATAAATCATGGTTAAATTAATTAACTTACTAAACGAACTATTAACTGAGAAAGCTCCCTGCTGGAAAGGTTATAAGCAAATTGGAATGAAAGAGAAAGATGGTAAGGAAGTACCTAACTGCGTTCCAATAAATGAAACTGAAGATCCAACTATAACTTGTCAAGAATGTGGATGGCATTGGAAAGTAAGTCAATCTGAACCTTCAGATGTTTATATCTGTCATAAATGTGGAAATGACAATAGTGCTACATATGATGATATTGAAGAATATGATGTTGAAAGTGAACAAGATATTAAAGAATTCATTGAATTTATAACAGAATATAATAAACAATTAAACGAAGCAAATTGTGATTGTGTTTTTGAAGCTAAATATCAAGGTCGTACAGTACAATTAGGAAAACCTATGAGAGGTGATTCTAAAAAATTTAAAGTATATGTTAAAAATCCTAAAGGTAAAGTAGTTAAAGTTAACTTTGGAGCTAAAGGAATGAATATAAAGAAAAATAATCCTGTTAGACGTAAAGCATTTAGAGCTAGATTTAATTGTGATAATCCAGGACCTAGAACAAAAGCAAGATATTGGAGCTGCCGTAAGTGGTAATGATTTAAAATTTATTAATATTTATATATAACAATTAATTTAAAACAGAATATTACCATCAATAAAATGGCAAAAGCAAAAACATCAACCGTTAAAACGTTTACAAAACGCCCAAAATCGCGTAGAAAAGGCATACACGCTAAATCTAAGTCATCATCTATGAAACATGCTAAAAATTATCTAAAATTAAATAGAGGACAAGGATAATGATAAAGTTACTAGATATATTAAATGAAAATTTAGATCCTGATAAACAATATAAGGATTTAATATCTAAATTATCAGGTGGTAATAAAGCCAATATTGAAAAAGATTGGAAAGATGCTGATAATATTATAAAGAAATTAAAAGTAATAAATAAAATAAAAAATTTTTTAAAAAATGAAAATTAACGAAATAAAATCTTTAGTAAAACAAATAATAGCTGAAGCTAAAGAAAATGGTACATTACCTAAAAGCGGTGGTAAATTAGTACATCTTAAAAAAGAATTAGCTAGTTTAAAACAAATGCAAGAATCTGTAAGTCAGTTTACAATGAATGAGTCTAATACTCAACCATTAGTAGTTGAATTTTCTCACATGCAGAGATACGTTAACGAATTAGAAAAAATTAAATCTGCATCTTCTAAACTATCAGAAATGTTAGGTAATCAAATTAGTGAAGTTGAAAATAAAATTCAAAATGAAACTCAAAAGATTAAAGAGATGATAGGTTTAGCTGAACCTGCACCTAAAAAAGAAGTAAAGAAAGCAGTTAAAACTGAAAAGACTGAAGCTAAAGCTGATAAAAAAGCTGAAAAAAAGGAAGAAAAACCTAAAAAATAAAATAATGATTAAATTAAGTGATATCATTAATGAGCGTGATTTATCAGCTAAAGAAGAAAAAATCGTTAAAGCATTAAAAAAGACAGGAAAGTTTAAAAAAGACGATCCTGCTATGTATGCTATAGCTGCTTCTAAAGCTGAATCTTTAAATAATGAAGGTGATACCAACACCCCATTAAATGAAAATATATCAATAGACGTCCCAGAAGATACACCATATACTGAATTTGCTATTGAAGTTGCTAAAATTCTTAAAGAGGGATATGGCAAACATAATTATAAACCATTTATAGAAGCTCTAGTAAAGGAATTAAAAAATGAAGAATAAATTAATATTAGAAAAATATATTTCGGTTGCTGTTCAAAAAGCATTAAAAGAACAAGAAGAAGCTCAACGTAAATCAGAAAAATCTATGTATTTAATATATAGATTTCCTGGTTTAAAAAATTTAATGATAGAATTAATGTCACCAGCTTTTGGCCGTTATATATCTAGTGTTAATATTATATCTCCAAAACCAACAACGTTTAAAGTTGAATTAATAAATTTCCAAAATTTCATGATTTATTATGTTGATAAAGATGAATTTATAGTTAAAATATCAGGAAAAAAATATTATACTACAAACTTAGGAGAATTAGAAAGAGCATCTCAAAGTATAACATCTTTATTAGAACTTAATTATGCTCCTATTGAAGTAAAAGAAGAACCTAAAGAAGATAAAGAAGCAGATTTGGGAGCTGAAATATCAGCAGCTGATTCAACACCTGCTGAAACTCCAGATGAAACCGAAGTACCAGAAGAAGAAATTGAAATATAATTAAATTATGAAATTAGAACAATATTTAAATGAAGTAAAAGCTACTCAAATTGGAGTTGGAAATAAATTTACACTAGCGGGAAATTTAGGTATATTTTCAAAAGGTGAACAAGTAGAAGTAATTAAAATAACACCCTTTGGTAATGATATAGAAATAAAATTATCTAATAAAAATGGTGATAAAGATGTATTTTATTTAGATAAAAATGATGATTTTGAAGAATTACTTTAATTTGAATAACCAAAATATATTTATTAAATCAAACTTTTAAAATATTAAAGTAATGAATGAAATAAAAAGATTACAATTATTAGCTGGTATAATAACAGAACAAGATGATATAGATAATAATCAATCATCTTCTGAACCTTCTATATCTGAAAAAAATATAAGTAAAAATGAAGCCTTACAATTAATTAAAAATACCAAAGGTAGAATATTTACTGTAACTTTTACTAAAAAAGACGGAACTACTAGAGTAATGAATGCTCGTTTAGGAGTTAAAGCATATCTAAAAGGAGGAGAATTACCATATGACGCTGAGTCTAAAGGGTTGCTTCCTGTATATGACATACAGAAAAAAGCATATAGAATAATAAACACTCAAACAATTAAGGAATTAAAAATTAGTAATAATATATATACTGTATCTTAAACCTAAAATGACAATTATAGATAAAATACTTAATGAATGGACATTTCGTTGTCATGATGGAATTGTTGATATTAATAATTCTGAAAAACTTAATATATTAAATGAGATATTAGAAGAATGGGGATTTACAGAATTATTAATAAATGAAGCTGCTAAAAATACAATTCATTTTGATAAAAGATTACAAGAAAGAGGAAAAATATTAGATATAACCAATTTAAATCAAATTCCATTAAAAGATTATGATATTGAAGAAGTTAAAAATAGATTAAAAACTATCATTCAACAAAAACTAAATGATCAAGCTGATAAACTATTAAAAAAAGATATCCCTCAATATTCTGTAGGAAGTAATGCTATAAGAATGTTAAAACCAGTTTTAATAGTAAATAATAAATCTTATGATCTTAGATTATATGCTATATCAACTAAAATAGATAAAAGTACTGGTGATATAAGAGAAGTAAAAAATTATGGAAATTTATATGTAGCTGTAATTAATAATAATGCATTAACAACATTAATATTAATGGATGATGCTGACGATACAGATTTATATTTTCAGATTAAACATCATATTAAAAGAAAAAAAGATGAAGATGATGTGAATATAGATATATATAATCAATCTGATTTATTATTTGAAATTGATTTAGATGAATTAATGACAGGAAATAAAATCAAACAAGAAATTGATTTAATAGATATAGATACATTACCTTATAAAGTACGAACAGATTATAGAAAAGATTCTAAGTTCGAGCATAAAACTTTAGGAACAGGAATTGTAGTTAATACATCATCTGGAGCTGGAGGTAAAGGAGATAGTAGAGGTATGATTGATTGGGTTGATGTGAAATACCCAAAACCTTTCTTAAAAAATGGAAAATTTACAGATATTAGAAGATTTGAAAAAATATATACATTAGTATCCCCATCCCTTAAAAAATAAATATAAAAAATATGGTTTCGTTATCTCCAACACAATTGGAAAAACCCTATCATAAAACATCTGAATTCTACGGATTATATAATGATAGAGGAGAAAAATTTCTTGATAAAATATTAAAAGAAGAAGAATTTGAATTAAAAAATAATACTAAAATAAAAATAGATATAAATAAATCTAATGATGTTATTGAATTAATGAATAATAAAAATTATAAATCATTAGGTGGTGGTATTAAATTATTCATAGATATTAATAATAATAGATATAGTTTATCTGATTTTTTAAAAACCAAAGAGTTTGGTAGTAGTAAAGGAAGTGGTGCTGGTGCTGCTAATACTGCTTTACAAGAATCAACTCAATGTATTGTTAATGCTATAGCATATAAAATAAAAAAAGATAAAATAACAAAAGAAGATATAACAGATAAAAATATTGATGATATTTTTCAATATATTGATATAACATCCTCATCCGAGGAAATCAAATCATTTATATATAACGAATCTTGGATTCCTACTTTTATAAATACTGCAAATATTTTATTATATGAATATTCTAATTTAAATTTTGAATTTCATAGAGGATCAGAATTTGTAAATAATATCTATAACGCTTATAAAATATCTGCTAAAAAACAAGGAATATCAATGCAATCTGATAAATGGAATCCATCTGATATTTGGTTAGTTGATCAATCAATAAAAGGAATTAATTTTCCTAATGAGTTAGATGAATTAAATATTATTATTAATGATTTATTAATTGATAAAAAGTTAGTTGGGGTATCATTAAAGAAAATTAATAATGAACCTAAATTATCATTATATAATACATCTCAAGAATATATTAAAAAATATAATTTTAAAGAAATAATATCAAGTAATAAAAGTAAAGATATTAAAATCAAATATAATGATGGTAATATTCAATTTAGAACTTTTAATTTTGCAACTAATTTTGCTGGTGAAATACAAGGTAAAACAGCTGCTCATGGTAAAATAGGAACAGGTGCTATAAATGATGCTTTAAAATTAAATAATTTACCATTATTACCTACAACACAAGAAGTTAAAACTTTATTTGAATCTGAAAATTATAAACAAATAATAGATGATTTTTATCCAAAATATAAAGATATTGTAGAATTAATTTCTAAAGAAGAATTTATTAATATATTAAACTCTAAAGATATGGATTGGAAAGTATCTAAATATATGTCTGTTACTTTAGGAGATATTATCAATAAAAATCAATCAAAACAAGATGAATTTGTATCTGATTTAATAAGATATGCTTCTTCATCAACAAAAATAAGCTCAGCATTTGTCAAAGTTTCTTAATTATATTAATATTTATATATATGGAAAACCAAATTAACCCAAAAGATACAATTAAATTAGACGTACCTTTATTTATTCGTTTATTAGAATACGCTCGTGAAGATGCTAAAACTGATATGGATTTACATAATGTAGCTGAAAATATAATTAATTTAAGTGAAACTGGCAATACATTAACAATGACTGATTATGATAAAATAGTTCAAGTTAATGAATTACAAGAAAAAATGAAATATATTGCTGGTATTATAAAATAAATAAAAAATGATTAAATTATATGATTTATTATTTGAAGATAGAGAGATAAAAAATATTGATTATTATCAAAAACTCTTAAGTATGAATAATAATATATCTCCATCAACAGCTAAATATTTTCAAGATGTAATAAACTCTGTAAAAAAAGCAGGAGGAAAAGTAACTGAAAAACAATGGTATATATTACAAAGAATAAAAACAGGAGAATTTAAATTATCAACAAAAAATTAAATACATCTAGAATAGATTCATTACCTATTCGTTTATAAAAATAATCTGGAGTAGTGGCCCAATTCGAAAGAGTTGGGCTACTTTTGTTTTATCAAAATAAATTTTTTACATTTATAAAAATAAATAAATATATGAATAAAAAAATAGTTATAATAGGTGCTGGTGTAGCAGGTATTAATGCTGCTACTAAACTTGTAGATAATGGATATCCTGGAGAATTAATTACAATTATTGATGCTGGTAAAGATCCGTATCAAAGACCTAAAAATGAAGTTATGAAAGGTTTTGCAGGTGCAGGACTTTTCTCTGATGGTAAATGGGTATATTTACATAATATGATAGGAGGACATTTAGCTAAATATACAGGAAAAGAAAAAGCAGATCAATTATTAGAAGAAGCATGGTCTTATATATTAAGATTCCATCCAAAACCAGATAACGTAATGTTTTCTAACCCTATAGATGAACCAGAATTTATTAAACCGTATTTTAATTTAAGAATGGCTCCTACATATCATATTGGAACAAATTGGCTGCATGATTTAGGAAAAAAATGGTATGATTGGTTAGTTGAAAAAGGTATTAAATTTATGTGGGAGACTGAAGTAGAAGATATAGATTTCAAAACACAAAGGATATACATTAATGGTTTCGAAATTAATTTTGATAAACTTATATATGGAACAGGAAAATCAGGTATTGATTTAACTCAAAAACTAATTAATAAATATAATCTTAAAAAAGAACCTAAACCAGTCCAAGTGGGTGTTCGTATGGAATTACCACAAAAATATATGCAACCTATTGTTGATATATCTTATGATTTTAAATTATATCAAAAACCAAATGATATGGTTTCATTAAGAACCTTTTGTAGTAATAACAATGCAGCTTATGTTGCTGAAGAAGAAACATATGAAATGAAATCATATAATGGTCATAGTTTTAAACAAGAAGATATGATTAATAACATGACTAATTTTGGTATAATAATGGAAATTAAAGGAATAAATAACCCATTTGATTTTCAAAAACAATTAGTGAGTAAATGTCAGGATGGTAAAAATGGATTATATTATTCCCCTGGCAATACACGTAAACCGTCACTTTCTGCTGAAGGTGAAGAAATGAATATAACTCAAATAGGATGGTTAGAATTAATTAAAGTATCTGAAGCGTTTGAAGGGTATTTTGAATATATAACAAATTTTATTTCTGATTTAAATAAAGTATTCAATTTTGGAGATGATTACGGAATATATATCCCAGAAGTAAAATTCTTATCTGAAGAAGTATTAGTAAATTATAATGATTTATCTTTAATAGATTACCCAAACATTCATTTTGTTGGAGATAGTTTATCTTCTAGAGGAATAGCTGTGAGTGCTGCACAAGGTGTATATAGTGTAAATAATTTATTAAAATAAAACTAATAGGGGTGTGGTCTGATGGGAATTTAATATATTTATCACCATGACATATATTTACATTCTTGAAAAAGATCATATTCCCTTTTATGTAGGTAAAACAAAACATCTTATACGACGAAAACACAAACATCACCAAACTTATGGTAAAGATATTAAATTAATTATAATAGATGAAGTTAATGATTGGAAATATTGGGAATCATATTGGATTGAACAATTTAAATCCTGGGGATTTATCTTAATAAATCAAAATAAAGGTGGAGGAGGTCCTGAACAATATACTGAAGAACAAAAAATAAAAATGAGAAAACCTCGTAAAAAAGGAACAGGAGAAAAAATAAGTATTGCTTTAAAAAATAATAACCATTCAAAATATTATACTAAAGAAGTTAAAGAACGTATAAGTAAAAATAATAAAAATAAATTACGTCCTTTTTCAGATAAACACAAACAAAATATGGTTATAGCAAAACGCAAACAAGCAAATCCAGTATTGCAATATGATTTAAATGAAAATTTTATTAAAGAGTGGGAAAGTAAAGGACAAGCAGCAGACTATATTAAACAACAAACAGGAAAAACAAGTAATATAACTAGTCAAATTAAAGATTGTATATTAGGACGTCAAAAAACAGCATATGGATTTAAATGGAAATATAAATAAATTAAAAATGAAAAAAGAAAAATCAACCCCAATCGAACCAACTAAAAAATATACATCCCCTGATGGTACAATAAGATATATTAAGGATGGAAAATTACATAATTTTGATGGTCCAGCTTTAATTCCTGAAGGTAATATGAGAAAAGCTGAATATTTTGTATTTGGTATTCCTTATACTTTAGAACAATTTAAAGAAATTAAACGTCATAATAATGGGGTACCATTTTATAAACAATCTGGATTTAAACAAAGATAGATTTATCAAAATCCCTATATTAAATTCCCATCATTAAAATAAAGATTATGACAAATAATAAAGAACGTAGAGGTAGACCTAAACTAGAAATACAGGAAACACCAAGAAAATACAATAGAGAATTTATTGATGATGAAGGTGTTAAAAGTATATGGAAATATGATTTAGATAAATTTTCAAATGGTCCTATTGAAGTTGAATTAATATATCCTAAAGATTGGGAACCATATGAAGATAGGATTAAAAAAGCTAAAAAATTAGCTAAACAACTAAATGGTAAATTACCAAAATCTAAAATGAAATATCTTAATCCTGTAAATGGAAAGATGGTTACATATAGTAGAGCAAAACAGTTAGGAATTATTAAATAAAAATATATGCGTATCGGATTAGTAGGAACAATGAGTGTAGGAAAAACTACATTAGTAAAATCATTAGCTGAATTACCTGAATTTAAAGATTATCATATCACTACAGAACGCTCTAAATATTTAAGAGATTTAGGTATTCCATTAAATACTGATTCGTCTGTAAAAGGACAATTTGTATTCATGGCTGAACGCGCTCAAGAATTAATGCATGATAATTTATTAACAGACAGAACTATATGGGATGTATGTGCATTTACATTAAGTGCTAAATCAATAAAATGGAAAGGAAAACAACTATTAGTTGAAGCTGCAACTACATTAATGTCTTATTATGATATTGTATTCTATATATCTCCAGAGGGTGTTGAGATAGAAGATAACGGTATTAGAACTACAGATGCTAAATATAGAGATAAAATTGATACTGTTATTAAAGAATTATTACAAGAATATCCACCAAATAAATTAGTAGAAATAAAAGGTTCTAATGAAGAACGTATTGCTGAGATAATGAAATATTTATAATATATGGCTTCATTACGTACATTAATAAATGAAATAATAGATAAAATTATTATTAATGAGATTGGAGAAGCATCAATAGAACCATATGAATATGAAAAAATTAGTAATACTGATTATTCATTTTCATTCATATTTAATGATGTTTTTTATCAATCTAAAGTTGAATTTGAATTAATTGAAGATGATATATTAAAGAAATATTACTTTTACAAAATATCTGATTATAAAGATAAAGACTTTTATAATGTATCTTTCACAATAAATGGGATTGAAAATCAAGCATTAAAATCAGATATAAAAACAATATTAAAAATAATGACAACATTATCCTATATTGTTAAAGATTTTATTCAAAAAAATAATCCTGATGGTTTATATATAGAAGCAACAAACAAAGATTTAAATCTCCTTACAGGAAAGGAACAAAAGTCATATTTATATCAAGCATATTTAGACAAACAAATAAAAACCTTAACAAATTATAAATTATACACCATCAGAGATGGATTCAATGTAATTAAAAATGAAAAAATTAGAAAAAATAATTAAAGAAGCTATACTAGAAGTACTAGCAGAAGGACCAGCTGAAGAAAAAGCAGCTAAAGATGCTAAGATTAAAGCATTACAAGCTCAGAAAAAAGCAGTTGATAGTGAATTAAATGCTGTAGCATCAGGTAAAGATCCTGTTACTGAAATGGCTAGAATATCTACTAAATATAAAATAGGTGATGAATCTAAATTATCGACTTTAAGTGATAAAGTTCAATCATCTAAATGGGTTAAAGGTATTATAGATTATATTAAAGAAAAAGGAGAAGCATCTGTAGCTACTATTGCTAAAGAAAAATTTGAACGTCCTCAACAAGCTATTAACCCAATAGTACAATCATTATTATCCGCTGGAATTTTAGAACCTGTAGGTGGTTCCGGTATTGCTGCATCTCGTGTTAGTAAAGATGGGGATATTGCTCCTGTAACAACAAAACAAACCGTTGAACCTGAAGACTTCTTAGTAGGTTCTGGAAAATTTGATGGACCTGCTTTTGAACCAAGTGAAGAAGAGATTGCAGCATCTTTTGCAGCTGCTAGAGCCGCTGGTGATAGTGATGATGATATAGAAAAAAACATCAAAGTTAGACCTTCAACAACTTCAACCAAACCTGCAATTTCAGACGAAGAGTATGATAAATTAATGAAATTCTTAAATGCTAAAGAACGTTTAAGAAACGTAGATAGTGCTTTAAGAAAAAATAAAAGATTATCTAGAGGTGGAGATGATATGGTAGCTAAAGATACAGGTGAGGAAGCTAAATTAAGAGCTAAAAAAGATGAATTGGAAAAACGTATTGAAGATTTAGTTGCCTCTAGTCCATATCTTCAAAGAAGACAAGCTCCAGGTGAAAAATAATTCATAACTATGATAACTAGAAAACATAGAATAATATATTCAATTATAGCTGTAGTAGCTATAATTGGATTTTATTTTATAACAACATCTACTCCAGGATATGTTAAAAAATATGAAAATTTAATTGACTCAACTCAATCAAAAATTGATTCATTAGAATTAGAAATCAAAAAATCTAACAAAATTATAGATTCTCTAAATATAGAAATAATAGAGTTAGATAATATGAATTATGTTTTAAGAGAACGAATTTATTATATTAGAAAAGAAAATGAAGAAAAAATTAATGCTGTTAACCATTATGATATTAGTGAGCTTAACAAGTTTTTCACAAACCGTTACTCTCAAAACAGATAGTGTTGTTATATTAAATAAACCCATAGCTATAAATGTTGTTAAGGATTTAATAGCATATGATGGTTTAAAATTAGAATTAAAAACTACTCAAGAATTACTTTCTAATGTTGAGTCAAAATCAAAAATACAAGATAATATTATTGAACAATATAAAATTAAAGATAATCAATATAAAGAAATAATTTCTAATTATAATGTTCAAATATTAGCTTATGAAAATCTTACAAATAATCTTAAAAAAGATTTAAAAAAATCTAAAATTAAAGGATTCTACCATAAATTTGGATTAACATTAGCTTTAGGAGCTATAACTTATTTATATATTACTAAATAAAAATATTCTCTTCTCCCGAGGATATAGTGCCGAGAACCCACATTTATGTGGGTTTTCTTTTTTATTATATATTTATATACAACATATTGTTATAATTATATTTTAAATATGAGTAATTCTATATCAAATCAAGATATTAAAAGTATCATCACCCAAGAATATATTAAATGTAGCCAAGATCCAGTTTATTTTTTTCGAAAATATTGTTACATACAACACCCAATAAAAGGTAGAATATTATTTCATTTATTTCCTTTTCAAGAGGATGTATTAAGTGAGTTTAAAAATTATCGTTTTAGTATTATAAATAAATCACGTCAGTTAGGTATATCTACATTAGCAGCAGGTTATGCATTACATACAATGTTATTCAATAAAGATAAAACAGTATTATGTATAGCAACTAAACAAGAAACCGCTAAAGGAATGGTTGATAAAGTACAATTTATGTATAACAACCTTCCGGGATGGTTAAAAGGAAATAAAAAACCGACATCTAATAATAAATTATCTCTTAAATTAGCAAATAACTCTCAAATAATAGCCACCTCAGCTGCTTCAGATGCTGGTAGATCTTATGCTGTATCTTTATTATTAATTGATGAGGCAGCCTTTATTGAAGGTATAGATAAAATATATACAAGTATTAAACCAACTATTGCAACTGGGGGACGTATTATTGCATTATCATCACCAAATGGTATTGGGAACTGGTTTCATAAAACGTATAGTGACGCATTAATGGGAAATAATGAGTTTTATCCTATACAATTAAAATGGGATTTACATCCTGATCGAGATCAAAAGTGGTATGAAACTGAAAAAAACACTATGTCGCCTCGTGAATTTGCTCAAGAATATGATTGTGACTTTTTAGGATCAGGTAATTCAGTTGTAGAACCTGATACACTTAAATTCTATGAAGATACTTTCATACAAGACCCAGTTGAAAAAAGATTTATGGGAGGTGATTTTTGGATTTGGCAATACCCAGATTACAATAGACAGTATATGGTGACAGCCGATGTTGCTAGAGGAGATGGAAGTGATTTCTCAGCATTCCATGTTATTGATATTGAATCTTGTGAACAAGTAGCTGAATTTAAATCCCAAATAGGTACTAGAGAGTTTGGTCATATGTTAGTATCTGTTGCTAATGAATATAATAATGCTTTATTAGTAATAGAAAATGCTAATATTGGGTGGGATGTTATCAACACTGTAATTGAAAAAGGTTATCAAAATCTATATTATTCCCCTCGTTCATATGGAGATATGAGTATGGATAAGTATCTTGATAAAATGGAAAATGATCAAACAGTTCCTGGATTTACTAATTCTTCTCGTACAAGACCGCTTGTCATAGCAAAATTAGAATCGTATATTCGAGAGCGAGTATTTATTTTTAGATCAAAACGTCTATTAGAGGAATTAAGAGTTTTTATATGGCAACATGGTAAAGCTCAAGCTCAAAATGGTTATAATGATGATTTAACTATGAGTGCTGGATTTGGAATGTTCTTAAGAGATACAGCAGTAAAATATCATTCAGCAGGTATGGATATAACTAGAGCTGCTTTAACTGGATTTTCAAAAACAGGATATGATAGTTTATACCCAACATTTAATAGTGGATATAATAACCCATACCAAATAGACAATGGTAATGGTGGTATAGAAGATATTACTTGGTTGTTGTAAAACTATATATTTATTGAATATAATTAAATTTATTTATAAAAATAATAATGGCTGATAATAATGTAGGACTTTTTGGAAACCTAAAACGTCTATTTAGTACAGATGTAATAATAAGAAACGTTGGTGGTAAACAATTAAAAGTTTTCGATACTGATAGGATTCAAGCATTTGGTAATGTTAAAACCAATGCTTTAGTAGATAGATTTACAAAACTTCATAGATATGGGGCTAATATGCCTTATAATCCAACTATGAACTATCAAACACTTCGTACTCAATTATACACTGATTACGAGGCTATGGATACTGAATCAATAATTGCATCAGCTCTTGATATTATTTCAGATGAAGCTACCTTAAAAAATGAATTCGGAGAAGTATTACAGATTCGTTCATCTGATGAAAAAATTCAAAAAATATTATATAATTTATTTTACGACATCTTAAATATAGAATTTAATCTATGGTTATGGATTCGTAATATGAGTAAATATGGTGATTTTTATCTTTATTTAGATATCGCTGAAGGATATGGAATATATAATGTAACACCATTATCAGTTTATGATATGGTTCGTGATGAAGGTTCAAATCCTGAAAATCCATCTTATGTATGTTTTAGAATTGACCCTATGATGATATCAGCAGGTGGTTTTAATTCAAGAGTTTTAGATGGGGATGGAAAAATTAAATTTGAAAATTACGAAATAGCCCACTTCCGTTTACTTACAGATTCTAATTATCTACCATATGGTAGATCATATATAGAACCCGCACGTAAAACTTATAAACAATATGTTCTAATGAAGGACGCGATGTTATTACACCGTATAACAAGAGCACCGGAAAAACGAATATTTAACATTGATATTGGTAATCTACCTAATAGTGAGGTTGATGCTTATATGGAGAAAATAAAACAAAAAATGAAAAAAACTCCATATGTTGACTCTAAAACAGGTGAATATAACTTAAGATACAACGTACAAAACTTAATGGAGGATTTTTTTATTCCTCAACGTGGACCTAATTCAAACACTAAAATAGATACTCTTAAAGCTTTAGAATATAATGCTATTGAAGATGTTATATTTTTAAGAGATGAAATGTTAGCAGCGTTAAAAGTACCTAAAGCATTTTTCGGATTTGAAAAAGATTTAACAGGTAAAGCTACATTAGCTGCTGAAGATATTAGATTTGCTCGTACAGTTGAACGTATTCAACGTATTACTTTATCTGAATTATATAAAATAGCTTTAGTACATTTATATACCCAAGGATTTGATGGAGAACAATTATCTAATTTTGAATTATCTCTAACTGTTCCATCTATTATATATGAACAAGAAAAAATAGCTCTTTGGAAAGAAAAAGTAACATTAGCTAAAGATATTCAAGATAGTAATTTATTACCAACTGATTGGATTTATGATAAAATATTCCAATTCTCTGAAGATCAATATGATGAATATAGAGATTTAATAGTTGAAGATCAAAAACGTAAATTCCGTTTATCTCAAATAGAGAATGAAGGTAATGATCCTTCACAATCTGGAAAATCATATGGTACACCTCATGATTTAGCTTCATTATATGGTAAAGGAAGAAATGGAGTAGGAGATACAGGAGCTATTCCTCCAGGATATGATGAAAAACGCGCAGTTGGTCGTCCTAAAGAAAAAGCATCTATTATAGGTACTCAAAAAGATCCACTTGGTAAAGATAGATTAGGAAGTAAAGAAAATTCAACTTTATATACTGCTAATAAACCTGAAGAAAATGGTACTCCTAAATCAAATCCTTTAGCTTTAGCAGAATATTTAAAAAATAAAGATTTATTAAAATCAATAGTATTTAATAAAGAATCTGATAAACCTGATTTATTAAACGAAGAAAATATTAAGGATATATAATATTCATATATTTATAAATAGTATATTTTTGATCATATAATATATAAATGAATAAAATAAAACACTCTAAATTTAGAAATTCGGGAATATTATTCGAATTATTAGTTAGACAAGTAGCATCTGACACCATATCAGGTAAAGATTCAGCGTCTGTCAACTTAATTAAAAAATATTTTACTAAAACCGAATTAAGTAAAGAGTATAAACTATATCAGACATTAGTTAATTCTAATACCCTTTCAGAAAGTAAAGCAGAATCATTAATTAATGCTACATTAGAATTATCATCTAGACTAAATAGATCTAATCTTAGAAAAGAGAAATATAATCTAATTAAAGAAATTCGTGAAATATATAATATAGATGAATTTTTTAAAGCTAAAATTAATAATTACTCCCAATATGCTGCTGCATATAACTTGATTGAAGCTAAAAATACTAATGATTTCGTAGATCCTAAATATGTAGTTGATAATAAAGTAACATTATTAGAACATATTTCTCGCAAATCAGTAGATAAAGAAGCTGTTGAAGATAGAGTATTAAATGAATATAACAAAATGGATAAAGGTACTCGTATCTTAGTCTATAAGATAATGTTAGAAAAATTTAATGATAAGTATTCTGATTTATCTGAAGATCAAAAATCAATATTAAAAGAATATATTAATAATATATCTAATACTACTAAATTAAGAGATTTCATTAATGAAAATAATTTAAAATTATCTAAAACACTAACATCTCTAATCCCTACTATATCAGATAAAACTATTCAAATTAAACTAAATGAAGTAATTACATTTTTACAACCTTTAGATAAAAAACAAAATGTAAAAGATCATCATGTATTATCTTTACTTCAATATTATCAATTAGTAAATGAAATTAAATCTGTAAAATAATGGATATTAAAGAATATATTAAAAATATTGTACGTGAAATAATATCTGAAGAGGAATTAGATGAAATGTCATTATCAGGTGATGCTGGGGCTTATTCAACTCCATTTGCTTTTAAAGGAAATAAAAAAGGTAAAAATATAGCAACTAAAACAGCTGTTTCTCAAGGAATGAAATTAGCACCTGTTGGTATGCCTAAAGATTCTAAAATACTTGATTATAAACAAATTTCAGGCAAAAAACCAAAAACATACAAAATGTATGAATCAATAGAAAATATAGTTAAAAAAGAACTATTAAACGAAGTAACTTATAATAAATTCAAAAATGAAGTTAAACTACGTAGCAAAAACGAAATGTTACATAAAAGTCTTAAAGAAGTAAAATATAAACTTAACGAAGTAGATCGATTAATAGAATATACTTTAAGATTAAAACAGGAATTAAGTGAAGGTGAAGAAGGATTAAATTATTGGAAACGAAGTTTAAAATCTATTGATGAAATTAATATTATATCTGAAAATATTAGTAATAAAATAAAAAATATCCATCAATAAAATCATGAGTGTATTTATATATTGTTTAGAAGAAAATAATATTCCTTTTTATGTTGGAAAGGCTAATAATATCTCTCAAAGATTAAAACAACATAAAAATAAATTCGGAGATAATATAAATATATTTGAAGTAGATTTAGTACAAGAAAATGAATGGAAATTTTGGGAATGTTTTTATATAGAATATTTTCAACAATTGGGATTTAAATTAAAAAATAAAAATAAAGGAGGCGGCGGTCCTATTAATCATTCTCAAAAAACAAAAGATAAAATATCTAAAATTATATTAGCTTGTACTACACGAAATAAAAAAATAAGTGAATCTAGTAAAGGTATTAGTAGAGGAAAAGGAAAAATAATTACTTGGGATCTTAATATTAAAAAAAGAGGAGAAAGTATTAGTAAAAGTAAAAAAGGTAAAAAACTTACCTCTAAACATATCCAATCTTTAACAGGAAAATCAAAAAACCATGGATTTAAACTAAGTAAAATTATTAATCAATATGATTTAAATAACAATTTTATTAAAGAATATAATAGTATTACTGAAGCTGCTACATCTTTATGTTTTGAGAAACCCAAATCAATTGGAGCTTTAACTAATTGTTGTAAGGGAAAACAAAAAACAGCATATGGGTATATATGGAAATATAAAACAATATAATATTTATTAATATGAACAAATCAATAAAAAATCAATACATATCTCTTAAAGAAGGAAAGATAACAGAAGCACAATTCATGCGTAATGTCAGAATGTCTTTACCTCAATATATTAGTAATACTACTTTATTTAAACAAGCTGAAAGAATCTTGATTAATAAAGGTATTATATCTGAAATTAAATCATTTAATGAAATAGGAATGTTTAATGATCCTATAGGATATAGAAAATCTGAACCAAATCCTAAAGATCAAATATTCACTAAAGAATATAAAGGTGATGGTATTTATGTGATTTACAAAAATGGTGAAGAAGTTAAAACCATTGAAGGTGAAGGAAATGCTAATGCATGGATGAATGATGAAATGCGTAAATTAAAAGAAAATTCATCAGTAGATAAAAAAACAGGTATAGATAAAGAATATAATTATTTTGCTGTTGAAAAATCATCAGATAAAATTATTAATGGATGGGAATATAAAAATTTAGATAAAGAATCAATATTAGAATATTCACATATGGATATGAAAGATATGGATTATAAAAAATCTGAATATAAAATAGTTAGTTTAAAATATTTTAAAGATAAAAATATAAATCCATTTGATAGCAATAATTGGAAAAAAATAAGTGAATCTTTAAACGAAGCTCAAGATTCATCTGCAACAGGATATTATAATCAAAATGGTAAAGAACAATACGGTAAATTTGATGAATTAGATAACATGAATGCTCAAGAAATAATGGCAGGATATGTATTAGAAAAAATTGATAATTTTGATTTAGACAAAAAAGAAATTTGTAAATTAATTATTAAGAATCTTAAAAAAGATCCATTCTATTATACTAATTATAAACTAACAGGAATACCTGGTGGTCAACCAGTTGAATTTACTTCAACAAAACGTAAAAATGGATTTGATCAAATGGAAGAATTAGATAAAAAAAGTACTAATTTAAAAGATGAAAAAAACAAAACTCAAGTAGTTAAAGAAGGTTTAGAAGAAAACGAAACAGCTACTATTGGTAATCCAGCATTTGGTGGTAAAACTAGTAAAATTAAAGTTGGAGATAAAGCTATATTAGGAAATGAAGAAGTAACTATTACTAATATAGATTCTAAAAAAACAGGATCTAATACAACTGTAGATAGAATATATGCTGTAACTAAAGATGGAAGAAAAGTATATAGCCAACCTATGAATTTTAAACCATTAGGTGAATCATTAGATGAAGCTTCTAAAACCAGATTAAAATCATTAGTACGTAAAATGATGGAAGAAATATTCGATGGTCGTGATAATATGACTGACGTAACTGGTGAAAATAACTAATAAACAATACAATGAAGCAACTATTAGTAGATCATACTCCCTTTCATATCGCTAAACTATCATTAAATGAAGTTAAATCTTCTAATGATGGTAGAATGCGTATTAGAGGTAAATTACAAGAAGCCGAAGTTAAAAATGGCAACGGACGTGTTTACCCTAAAGAAATACTAGCAGAACAAATAAAGAAATATATGGAAGGTCCTATATCCCAAAATACAGCTATGGGAGAATTAGACCACCCAGAATCTTCAATTATTAATTTAAATAACGTATCCCATAATATAACTAGAGTATGGTGGGAAGGTAATAACGTAATGGGTGAATTAATATTATTAAACACACCCTCAGGTAAAATAGCACAAGAATTAATTTCAGCTGGTATACCGTTAGGTATTTCATCTCGTGGAATGGGTTCAGTACGTCAAATAGGTGAAACTGTTGAAGTACAGGATGATTTTGAATTATTATGTTTTGACCTTGTATCTGTTCCTTCTACACCGGAAGCATATATGTCTTTAGCTGAAAATAAACAATATAATCCTATTAAAAATTATGAAAAAATAAACAGTCTAATTACAGAAATAATTTGTAACCAAACAGGTATTTGCCCTTTATGTCCATAAAATAAAGACTTTAAAATTTTTTATTGGGTTTTGCTCCTTCCATATATTTATTGGTAGGAGCAAATTTCATCTTATGCAAACAAAACAATGTCCTACTTGTAAAGTAGAAAAAAATATAGAACAATACAATAAAAACAAAACCCGTAAAGACGGTTTACAACGTGAGTGTAGAGAATGTTGTCATAACCATAGTAATAAACATTATCGAACTAAAAAATCACCTCGATTGAATGAAAATTTACAATTTAATCATAAAATATGTTCTAATTGTGAACAAGAATTACCATTTGAACAATTTAATAAACTAAAACTAGGTAGATTTAATCTTAGATCTACTTGTAAAGTATGCAACAGTAATAAAGATAAACAATATAGAAAAAATAATAAAGAAAAATTAAATCAATATAGAAAAAATAAAAAATCATCTGATCCTCAATTTAAATTAAAACATATATTACGTTTAAGATTATTAGATGCTTTAAAAAGAAATAACACAACTAAAAGACATTCAGCTTTAAAATTATTAGGATGTTCTATAGAACAAGCAAAACAGCATATTGAAAACCAATTCAGACCTGAAATGAACTGGAAAAATCATGGATCACATTGGGAGATTGATCATATTAAACCATGTGTTTCCTTTGATCTATCAGATATAGAACAACAACAAGAGTGTTTTAATTATACTAATTTGCAACCTCTTACTATATCTGAAAATAGATCAAAAGGTGACAGATATTAAAATACAACCCCTCTTCGAATAATATTCTTGGACCCAGCGTTTCCTTTAAAAGGAAGCGCTTTTTTTTTCGTTTTCCCTTTCTCCCATATATTTATGACAAAACCATAATGTATTATTTATCCCTTTATAATACGGTTAAAGTTAGAAAACCAACCTATTAAGATTCATAATAATCTTATTTCCAAAAAACAAAATTTAAGGACAAAAACAAATGACAAACAAAGATTTATTTAAAGAAGCTATAGCTGACGCTAAACAAGTACGTGAAGCTGCATTAGCTAATGCTAAAACTGCTTTGGAAGAAGCATTAACTCCAAAGTTACAATCTATGCTTTCAATGAAACTTCAAGAAATGGAAGATTCTATGGATGAAGAAGTAGAAGAAGGATATGATGGTGGTGAAGAGTTAGAAGAAGATTTCGATCTATCTGCTATATTAGCTGAATTAGAAGATGAAACTATGGATGAAGCTAAAGAAGAAGAAGAAGAAATTGAAGGAGAAGAAGAAGGTGAAGATATGGAAGTTAAAGACTTAAGTATCGACGATTTAAAAGACATCATCAAAGATATTATTTCACAAGAACTTAATCCAGAAGAAATGGAAGCAGATGATGCTGAAATGGATATGGAAATGGGTGATGAAGAAATGGATTTAGATGGTGAAGAAATGATGGATGATGAGGATGAAATTAATTTAGATGAATTATTAGCTGAATTAGATGCTTTAGACGAATCTAGAACATCAAGAAAATTAAAAGAAAACAGAGGAATGGATGCCTTTAC